>Ga0056123_1000001_pt1 | contig 109099 bp, 89 predicted proteins | sample WorMetHEROISLAND_3_FD_71122 | JGI IMG/M metagenome (GOLD analysis project Ga0056123, IMG submission 71122) | Marine gutless worms symbiont microbial communities from Max Planck institute for Marine Microbiology, Germany - Olavius sp. 3 HERON ISLAND ...
AGTTAATGTAAGACCCAAATAGCACATTCTTCCTTATTAATCAATATGTTATATGGTTTTCGGGCGGATATTGCGCCAATCAATTCATCCCTTTTTATCCGTTTTGAAATTGGCTCTAATGTGAATATGTTTATTGTTGAACAGCTCCCCATTGTGGACATTGAGGCGGGAACCAAACGCGTAAAATATATTACCGATGCGATCCTGTCCCGAGGCTGTCGTTTAGTGTGCATTTCAAGCCCCTTTTCCGATATATGATGGACTCGTAAAAAGTCGACAATAGCCAAATCGCTATTAATAATTTCAATGGGTTACAGCATAAAAAATGCGAAAATCGGACTTTTTACAAGATTATCATATATGGAGGGCTTCTTTTATTGAGGAATGGTCATCTCCCGATTTCTGGTATCCGAATAATAGCCTACAAGATTACGGGCCAGCTCATGAACAAGAAATTCGAAAAAGGCTTTATAAATCAGCTCGCCATTTGACTTCTCAGTGGACAACAGAATGTGGTTTACATGAATTGCTACCAGATCAGGGCATTACCGGCCACAGGTCCCAGGTTCGCACCGAGATTGACGCCTATGTGGCTCACCTTTACAGTATTTCACGGAATGATTTCGCCTACATCCTTGATACCTTTCCAGTGCTCAAGAAAAAAGAGGAAAAAGCCTTTGGCGAGTTCATGTCCAAGCGCAAATGCCTGGAGGAATACGACCGGATAAAGATAGTTATGAATGCTGAAGGGTGAATGATGAATAAAAGGCAAATACAAAGGGATTACGTAACAGCAGGGATGTTTTACATTTCGCATTCATCCTTCATAATTCATTATTCCTTTGAGGGTGGGCATTCATGACCAAAGACACTGCAAAAACCCCCTCTTTGCCATCCAAAAAGTTCTATTTTCTGGACTATTTCTTTATTTTTCTTAGTAGCGTTGAAAAAAATATAATCCAGGACGACGTATTTAATGCTTTTAAAATTCTTAAGCAAGAATACCGACTGGGTGAATCAAAATATAAGAAACTGGAAGAGGTTGAGAACCCCACTCCGCATCAACAACGGCGCTATCGCTATACTTTTAATAAAGTGATGGACGAATGTAAGGAGTATGGCCTCCTTATCGAGGAGGAGGATCACACAATACATCTGACAGAAGAAGGTAAAAATCTCCTGCTTCAGTATCGTACAGAAGGTGTTCGCGCATTCAATCTCTCTGTCTTCAGACTGATGGAAGAATCTCATAAAGCGTTCCGAACACTCGTTGATTTTTTATATGATGCGAATTCAAAAGGTTCGGGAGTGTTGGTGTTTCCACACTATTCCCCTTTGGAATTACATTTTAACAGGAAAAACATCCAAACAACACAAGATATGATTCGCTATACGGAGTCCCTCGTGAAAAAACTCCAGGGAGACATCAAGCGATATTTGAAACGCAATGTTAATTTGGCCCACAAAAATCAGGAACTTTTGGAAAAGATTACTCAGGATGGTCTTTTACCTGAAAAAGCATCACTACCCTTTGACCCAAAAGAGTACAATAAGATAACAAAACGTATCCGTGACTTCTGGTTATCATATTTTCTACAAGAACTTTATAAATGTCCATACTCTATGACTTCTTTCGATATGTGGGGATATCGGGCCAGACAGATCGGCATAATTCATGTAACGGAATCTTACCCATTTATCAATGGCAAGTTGGTTTATCCTACATCTGTGGTTCTTGATAATGTTTGTTCGGATGATTTTTCAGAGATATACCTTTATCCAGACGGCAAGCGTTTTTTCATTCATAAGCCAACCCTTGGAGAAGAAGAAAATAGTCCCTACAAAGATAAATTCCTTAATACATTAGTTAATGGTTATTTTGACTTGAAGCGCCGTGTAAGGTACAATTTCGTCAATCTGGTATCATTGCGAGAAATTGTTTGCTTCAGACTAAAAATATCCATGCACACATTTGAAGAAACACTGAATGAAATATATCGACTGAATATTTCCGGAAAGCTTAATATTAACATATCGCTTGAGGTAGATAAACTGCCGGAAGAAACCAGTGTGATGTATATGAAACGTGAACCCGTTATGGTGGACGGCAGTTATCGAAATATTATTGCCATTGACGTTGCCAAGGGAGGACCCAAATAATGAGCAAATTACAACGAAAACCCAAACAGCAACAAAGTGTTGATTTGGAAGCCAAATATCAACGCTTTGATTTAACAGAAAATCCATTTCCAACGAGTCCTGTAAATAAGGATTCAACAGACCGTCGCATAAATGGAACGATATATGAGGCGGATATCAGAACTAAGGAATATGAAAAAATTGAAACAAACTTTCTAAAAAAAGCTCAGACAGACCCTTCACACCTTCGCCTTGGGTATATTTTGGATACATCATATATTGGACGAGGAAATGGCAAATCGGCGTTTCTTGTAAACCTTATCGCCAAGATGAACCAGGAATACTGCCTGGATATTTCCGATGAACTCAACAAATGTTTTGCATTGTATGTGGCGCCTGAACCCGGAGGGCGAACAAAAACGTTTGATAGTTTCGTTGACCTGATTTTTGAGGCAATTGATTCTTCCGGCATCATCGCCTCATCCCTTGCAAGTATGAGACTTGATGCAATTGCGGAAGTTTATCCGGATTTGGAGATAGACGAAAATGATGAGCAAATTCTGATTGAATCTCTTAACTCAGAAGAATGGCTCAGAGAACAGGGTGTTGAATCTCGGAAACTGATGGAAGTCATATTAAAGAATAAATTTTTACAGAAGATCCCCAACGAATTTCCGCTGCTCTCATCTCGGCGTGGATTGTTTGATTCATTTATCTCGTTAGAATCTTTCCGGATTGCCTATCGAAGATTAAAGAAGGGACGGGAGAAACTTGATTTTGTTTTTTCCTATCTTGTTCAGATGTTCATGGCATCAGGTTTCAATGGCGCATACATCTTTATCGATGATTTTGAAAGAGTACCGGATTTTCAAAGTGCACGACAAAGACGGGATTTTTCGGCGGAGCTTAGATCCGTTTTACTGGATGGTCCATATGAGAACGCTCGGTATGGATTTTTTAATCTGTTTCTTGTCTTGCATGCCGGTGTGCCGGCGCTTATTTCGGAAGCGTGGTCAAGCTCCGGATTGGATCAGCGTTATCCACTATCTCCAAAAGTTGCATCACCTCACCTTATCCCTTTTGAAAAACTTAGTCGTGAACATGTTCGTCTGCTGATAAAGAAATATCTGGCGGAGTATAGGTGTGATTCGTTTTCAGGTGATACGCTGGCTCCGTTTCATCCGGGTGCAATAAATGTCATTGCTGAGTCAAGTGAGTACAATGCGGCAACCATTCTTAGAACTTGTTCTGCGCTGATTGAAAAGTCTTTGGCCGATATGAGAAATTCGATTGACGAAGATTTTGTGCGTATTGAGATTGAAAAACGCGAAGGAGTAACGCCTGGAGAAGAGCCATCTTTGGATGATGCAAATGCAACGGACCTCATGAAAAAAGCGACCGACGGATGATAAGTGTGACTTATTGTTTGAATAGCGCTGAATTAGAAAGTCTCTTGCTGTTACATTTGGAAGATAGGGTTATTGAAAATGCAACGCTTAAATCCTTAGTTGATAATGCCGGAGGATGGCAAGATAAACTTCTATGTCTGACCTTTTCCTTTGCGAGAATTCTTGAAAGACGGCGCGGTTCTGTGTCATTGGCTCAGACGATGATCCCCGAGCTGTTTTCCATGCCGGATAAAATGTTTATCGACATACAAGAATGTGGTGAAGATTTTGTGGATTATATGCTCCGACATGAACATTCCGGAGAGAATGACCTAGAGATATCGCTTCTGACGGTTGCAAGGAAATTATCGGAACATTGCTATGGACAAGAAACGTTACGTGATTGATACAAACGGTCTTATCTCATTTTTTTCGAGAGTATTTGAAGATACGCCTGGATTCGATGGGGCACCACCCATATCACAAAGAACAAGAAGTGCTATTGAATCGGCGGTGTCTCCGTATGAAGGTTGGGTGTTGTTAAGTGTTCCATCGATCGTTTTTATCGAGATATATGAAAAATGGCTCCGATCAGGAGAGTTTTTTCGCAAATTTTTCTACGAAGTTTTCATACCACTTAAACAGTCTCCAAATATTGAAATTCGTGCAATAGATCAAGAGATTTTGGAGAATCTACTCGACGTTGACGGGTGTCTTGCAGAACATGATCTGCACGATAAAATCGTTGTGGCTTCAGCTATGACATTAGAGTGCCCAATAATTACAGTTGACCCCAAAATTATTGAATTTGTGGGAAGCGCGGAAAGAAAGATCCCAAAAGTGCTCAATTGATTCTTGAAGGTAAAGGATAAATTATGCCAAAAATATCCGATGTGGTCAAACTGAAATCCGGCTACGCGAATTTCGTTGAGCTGAAAAGCGCTTTTGAAGCGGCCCAGGAAAACGCCGACCGCATGGCCATGTACCGCCCGACCAAGGCCCACCGCGTGGCGTTCGAACGCATTTGTCGAGGGCTTTATCAGCCCAACGACAAGAAATTCTATTTGCTCAGCGGCTCCTATGGAACAGGTAAGTCGCACCTGTGCCTCATGACGGCCAATGTGCTGAGCCGGTCCCGCGGTGACCCTGAAATTGCCGGGTTTCACGAAAACTACGCCCAGCTTGATCCGGAGAAGGCCAAACTGCTGAAAAACATCCGCAAGGACGGTCAGTACCTGGTGGCGATCTGCGACTACCACTCGGGGCGTCACTTCGAGGATGTAGTCATGAAAGCGCTGTTTGACGCCTGCAAGGCCAAGGGGCTGGATGCCGGCGTAGAAACAGAGTTCGACGAGGCGGAGCGTCAGTTGGCCGAGTGGGAAAAGAAAGGGGACAAAGGCGGTATCCGCAATTTTTACGCGGACTTCGGCAAGGCGCTCGAAGCCGTGGTTCCCGGACTCACCGTTGATCAGCTTCGCGCCGGGCTCAAGAACTACGATTCGGACGTGCTGGACAAATTCCGCACCGCGTTTAAGGAAATGATGGGCGGCGTTGAGTTTCATGCCCGGTCCGGCAATCTGATTCCCATCCTTCGAAAACTGGTGAAGAGCCAGGCATTCAAAGACCGATTCAAGGGACTGGCCATATTCTTTGACGAGTTTGGGTTTACCCTGGAAAAGGCGGGCTATTCAAAGGATATCCTGCAGGGGTTCATGGAAACCATCTGCAAAAATGAACCGAACGTTTTGTTTGTCGGATGCATTCACAAAGACTTCAAATCCTATGCCGACCGGTTCAGCAAAGACGACGCAGCCGTCATGAGTGCCCGCATCACCCAGGTGGATCTGCTCAACGAAGGCATCGAGGAGATCATCGGGGCCATCGTCGAAACCGAAAAGGACAACGAAGCCTGGAAGAAAGAGATTGCCCCCAAGACAGGTGTTTTTGATCAACTGGTGCCGCCTTGTAAATCCCTCAATCTGTTTCCGTGGATTGACGATGTGAACCGCATTCGTGAGCGAGTGCTGGAAGACATCTATGGGATGCATCCCATGGCCCTGTCCTGTTTGTTGACCCTTTCCTCTGAAATCGGTTCGGATGCACGCAGCACCTTTACCTTTTTCTCAGGCGATGTGGGTGGTGAAAAAGGGTCTTACGCCGACTTCATCGAAAGTGCCGATATGACGGTTTCCGGCGGAAAACTGAACCTGTATATGGTGGACCAACTGTTTACCTTCTTCAACAAGGAGCTTTCCTTAAAAAATCCGGAGCTTCGGGACCGACAGCGACAGTTTGTTAATGGTTATTACGCGAGTGTGGACGCACTGCGCAAGGCTGCAGAAGGCGAGTTGTTAGGCTTTCAGGAGGATGGGCGCATCCAGGTTCTAAGAACCATCCTGATTTACCAGTTGTGTCAGATCCTGGCAAGTCTGGAAAACATCCAATTCGGGCTCTACTGCTTGAGCACCTCTGAAAAGAATCAAGTCAAAAAATTCCTGAAAGACCTCGTCAAAAACGGTGCGGTCTTTTTCCGGCAACAGTCGAAAACCTACGAACTGGCAGCAAGTACCGGCGAGGACCCCTATGATCTGATTGAGCGGTTCGTCGCTGACCCCAAGTTGCATCCATCGGACATGGTGACGGCTTTTCTCGAAGAGGCTGCCGGAAAGCACATCCCTGATTACGCCGAGGCCAAGGGCTACAACCTGCCTTTTGGCGAGGACAAACGCTTCCGCACCCGTTTTGTCCGAGCCAAAGACCTCGGGGGGGCGCTTTGGGATGAAATCCGAACAGATTATACCGAGAGCTATAACAAGCCAGCAAAAAGCTTTGAAGGCACCCTTGTCTATGTGCTTTGCGAGGACGACAGCGAAATCAATGTGGCTCGGGAGGCTGCCAAAGTCGTCTCTGATGGCAATGTGGCCCTGGCTGTGCCCCATGCGCCGCAACCCTTTACAGAGACCCTGCTCAGAGTGAAGGCGTGCCGTCATTACCTGCCGCCCAACGAAGCGGAAAAGATCAGCGCCCAGACCGAGTCACGGCTGCGGGACATCTTTGAAAATCCCGAAGATGGATATTTGTCGACGTTGCAACGCGTTTTCCATGACATCGTGGAGGGCGGCGGGGCCTGTTGGTACTGGCAGGGCGGTAAAGTCCTGGTGGACAAGCCCAAACAGTCCCACAAACCGGCGGACATGCTGTGCGATGAGCTACTTAAAAAACGTTGCCGGATCAAACACCCGGACCTGAATTTCTGCCATGACGAAAAGTGGCGTACGGGCAAAAACACCGCTTTGAAACAGGCTGTAGGTGTTCTGCTGGAGGCGGAAAAGGTTTTTATTGACAACGGTAATCCAGACAATCACGGCGAGAAACGGTATCTTGAAAAGGTCCTGCTCAAGGGTGCGGGTGCTCTAAAGAAGGCCGGATCAGAAGGTGTTGTGTCCTATTTCACGTGCGAGACCGATCCCGCCAAACTCCACGATGATTTCCCGGCCTTCAAGGAATTATGTAGTCGCCTGGCCAATCTCAATCCAGGGAAAGCATTTTCTGTGGGCGCGTTCCTGAATGAGGCCAAAGACGCACCCTACGGCGTTGGCGGCACGCCTCTGATCCTGTCCCTGGCGCATGTCATTCGGGCCTATGGAGAGCGATTGATTGTGTACAAAGATTCCACGCAGATGGTGGAGCAACCGCTCAGGAGCTATGACGACCTGGTCAATATTGTGTCGGATGCCGCAGCCAAGACAGTGTTTGTCGTCCGCGACATTTCCCAGGCCCAAATAACGCTTGTCGATCTGGTTGCAAAAGCCGTTGACGCGCCGCCCTTGAAACACGGCGAGACCCGGTCTCTCAACTCCGCCGTTGAATCACTCAAACAGTGGTGGAACGGTTTGCCGGCCGTTGCCAAAGTGATCGGCCTGTATGAGGAAGGCAGAAAGACACGCTTGAGCAGTCTCAAGAACCTAATGGATGGATTGACCGGCAGCGTGGACCGATTTGATTTCATGCTCGAACAATTGCCTGCCGTTTACAGCGGCGGTCCCGTGGGCGACACCCTGACGGAAAAGGATGCCAAGAGCATCTGTGAAGCCTTCGCCGAAGACGTGAAACTTTTGAACTCGGGTGAACAGCTCGCTCAGGGGCTTGCGGCGCAGGCAGTTTGTGAGATTTACGGTGCCAAGGGGGACATGATCGAGTGCGAAAATGTGGTCAGCAATTGGTACGCGGGATTGAATCCAAGCCAACGCGATCCACATAAGTGCGATCACGAAGACGCGAAACAATTCCTCGTGCGCATGGCCGATCAGTTTGCCACCTTCAGCACGAAAATTGTCAAGCTTCTGCCTAAGGATTATGGATTTGGCACTGTAACGGAGTGGACGTCGCTGCACATCAAGGACTACGCAGCCAAACTGAAACAGGCGAAAGCCGAGATCGACAAGGCCAAGCCGGTTGTCTACAAGCCTGGCGTTGATGAAGGTGTACATGAAGTTCGCGAATCCCAACAGATGTATGTCGACCTTCCCAAAGGCGCTGCTCGATTGATCTACACCCTGGATGGAAGAGACCCCCGTCACTCGAACAACGCTCAGAAAGCTGACAGCAAATTTGATCTCGTCAGCCTTTTAAAAGACCGGCCCAATGTGAAAATCCAAATGCGAGCCGTGGATAAGGACGGCAATTCCAGCGACGTTGTCAGTGTCGAGTTGGTAAGCAAGGAGCGGAAATACGACATACAGGTGGAGTCGGATCTATTTGGTGAAAAAGAAGCGACGTTTAAGTGCCCCAACGACACGGAAGGATTGGTTTCTGTCCTACGATCTGTTCTCAACTATGGGGTGAAGCGAAAACTGCTTAACAAGGACAAGGCCCAGAAAATTGGTGCGCTTTTGGGTGAGTTGAACAAGGCGAATTAGGACCTGGAGTGTGACGGTGGATGACGGAAAGCAAATATCATTAAGCTATATCGGAGACTTGGCTCACACTCCGCCCGAAGATGTTCTTTTGGTGGAGCGCGATGGGGACTATGTGCGCGCCTGCCAGGAACTGTCCGGCACAGATGCGTCTGCATCGGGATTGAAAGTGTGGGTGCGTTCAAAGAACCACTTTGCCTGGCTGAGGGATTTTACTGAACAGATTGGTTGTCCTGCCTTTTTCAGTGAAAAAACGCCTCGCCTGGTACTTGCGGAAAAGTGGAATGTCACTCTGCCTGACTGGTTGACGGATGCGGAGGTTTTTGACCAGGGACTGTTGAATATAGATGTAAAGCCCCAGACAGGACAGACGTGCTTCAGAAATCGATTGCTAACACACTTCCTGGGCTCAGCCTTCAAAGAGGATGCCTTCAACGCGAGCGACCTCGTGGATGTGATTAAAGCGCTTGTCAGCGCTGATGCTAAGGCGGCCTTCAAAGAATATCCCGTACTGTATCGCTCCCTGGAATCAAAATGTGAAACGTGGGCGCAGCGCAGTAAGGAAGCGTGGGTGAAGAATCTGTGTTCCCGCATTTTTGAAAACACCGGCGACTTGTGGCAGTGGCTTAGTTTGTGGGCCTGTTTGCACGGCTATCCGGAAAAGCTGTTGGAATATGTTTTGGCTCCTGAGCAGGTTCTTTTCGTTCGGAACATCCCTATTGAGGCGGTTTACGATTTACCCCTGGAGCCTACAGCCAGGGAACAGATACTGACGCAAATTGAGCTGTTGTTTGAAGAAATCCAGAGTCAAGTCACCTCCGGTGATGAATTCCGGAAGGTACTGGGATGGACCTCCGGTCGGCTCTTTCAGGAGTATCACTTTATTTCTAAGATGCTCGGGAGACGTCAATTTTCTCCCACCACAGAGGATATTCAACAAGTGCAGGCCAAGTTTAGGCATTGCCCGGGTGTGAGTGAAAGCAGCCTGAACTCACTCCGACACTGCATTGCACCTTCCCGACCAAGGTTACCGGATAAAAAATGGGACAGCGCAGAGTGGATAAGATGGACCACAGAGGAATACACGCCGTACCGCACCTGGCAAATTTACAACAAACAATATGACGAGGAATTGGAACACGCCGTTGCTCGGTTTTCCGACTGGTTTATCGAGGAATACACCGCCATCCACAAAGATCCGAATCTCAGCCTGGCCCACTGTCTGGCGGACATTTCTTCAAGCGAATCGGAAAATCAGTTGTCGATCATCCTTCTTGTTGACTGCCTGCCGCTGGAATTTGCGGACCTCCTGGACAATGCGCTCCGTAACGTCGGCTACAGCCGCCATGACTTAAGGTATCGTTTCGCAGCGTTGCCGACCATTACGGAGTACAACAAGCCAGTCTTGGTGAGTGGACAGTGGCAACATGGCCCAGGAAACTATGATGCCATTCTCAAGGCGCGCGCCCATGCCGACTGGAACAACAGAAAGGTCGTTTATCTTAACAATTTGAAGTCGTTGTCCGAACTGCCGGCACCGAAGGAGTCTGCCGTTGTCCTTTTGAATTTCTTGGATGGGGACGAGTTGCTCCACTCCGACGTGGAATCAAAAGGCACATCTTACGATGAAGAGCTACATCGGTTGTTTGCGCGCATGGCAGCGTATGTGGACAGAATCTCAAAAAAGTGGGCTGGGGCGAGGGAGCGTGTCAGCGTCTACGTGGTGACGGATCACGGTGCCTGCCGAATATTGGAAAAAGAAAAACAATCTTTCGATTCCTCGGTTGTCAGCAGGCTGTTTCCCGAAGAAAAACATCGTTTCGCGGCGCTTGACGAGAAACAAGTGGGGGACATTCCCGACAACCTCTGGGAGTTGGGGTATCAATTCAAACAACCCTATGTGCCGGACAGCAGAGTATTTTTCTTGCCCAGGGGGCACAACACCGTGAGACAGTCCGGCAAAGCAAAGGGCTTTTTGCACGGTGGAGTGACGCCGGAAGAGGTTGTGGTTCCCACCGCGCTATACAAATTGGTAAAAGCTGCCTGGAACGCTCCCGCTGCGCGCTTCCTGGACTTGGACCTGATACGAGAAACAGGCAGGGCCAAGTTCTACATCCAGCGTGTCGTGACAGTAGAAATTGAAATACAGAATCCGAACCCCGTGGACATCCGCGTTCTCCGGGCCAGTGTGGCTTCCCCTGAAACCGATCTCAAAAGCTGCGATGTTGGTGTTAGGGTCATACCGGCCGGAGCCGTGAATACGATTCAGATGAACTATTATTTCAAAAAGGCGGCCTTGGGGGAGAAGAACCTTGAAATCGAGATCGCATATGAAATTTCCGGCGAACAGCACACCCTTACCCTGACGCTTGAATGTGAATTCAAATCAGCCTTGGCCGGCGGGTTCAGTTTGCGAGACCTTTGATGGAGGCAATAAGAACGATGAAGTCATTTGAAAGCAAAGCAAAGGACTATTACGGAGAGGTTGTTATCAACAAAGGGCTCATGGGAAAAGCTGGTTTCGGCGCTCGCGCGATTCCCGTTTATGTCGGTGAGTGGATCATTAGCCAGTTCATGGACGGAGATGAACTCACTGAAGACGGCCGAACAGAAATAGTCAACACGATTTCAAAATACCTGCCGCAAAAAGCCGACAAGAACACGATCCTGAATCGCCTCATGGAGCAGGAAGAGGTTCGCATATTGGATGATTTCAGGGTCAACGTCAACCTGGAGCGCCACACGCACGATCTAAGCATCCCCCTTCTGGACGTCAGTAACGGAATGGTTCAAAAGGACATTATTGATAACAACCCCATGCTCTTGAAGACGGGTATGTGGGGTCTGGGCACACTGAGATATGTGCCGCCTGATGGTGAAGACGTCAAAAAGGGGCAGATATGGATGGTCGAATTCAAGGCATTTCAGACGCCTGGGGTTGATCTGGACTACTTTCGGGATTCACGCAAGCACTTCGACATAGACGAGTGGATAGACCTCCTGGTGTCGAGTTGTCAATTTAATCCTGACGTTCACCGGCTGTCTCAGAAACTCCTGCTTCTCAGCCGAATAATTCCCTTGATCGAACCCAGGGTCAACATCACAGAGCTGGCTCCGAAAGGAACCGGTAAATCATTCGTGTTTGACAACATCAGCCGATATGCGGCCGTCATTCCCGGCGGAAAGCTTTCCGCTCCGGCCCTGTTTTTCAACAGCAACACGAAACAGATTGGCCTCATACCGCGCTATGACGTAGTTGTGGTCGACGAAATTCAGAAAATTCACACCGATGCATCCGGTGAGGCCATGGCGGCCCTAAAGATGTACCTTGAAAGCGGAAGGTACCGCAGAGCAACGGGGAGTTTAGGAACGTCTGAGTCCGGGTTCGTGATGCTCGGTAATATCACCCTGGGAAGCAACAGGCTGCCGCTTTACGAGAGCGACGGGATATTTAAGGAGCTACCGAGCGCTCTTCAGGAATCGGCTTTCATCGACCGCATTCACGGGCTGATCGAGGGCTGGTTCATGCCGCGCGTTTCCAGAAACACTCCATCCAGGGCACTTGGATTCAAGGGTGATTTTTTCAGCGAGGTGTTACATGAGCTGCGTGTTGATCTGCGGTATGCCGACTATGTCTCACAGAGTTTGCACCTCCCGCAGTGTGAGGATATGCGCGACAACAAGGCTATTGCACGGCTGGCCGAGGGATTCTTGAAGCTGTTGTTTCCAGATCTCGTCCTGAGCGAGGAAGAGTTCATTACCTACTGTGTAAATCCAGCGGTGCGCATGCGGCAACAAATTCGGGATGAGTTGTCGAAAATCGACCAGGAATACAAATGGGTGACCATTAAAAGCGAAAGCCCTGACCAATTTCAACTGTCTCACCCGGATGAAAAACCGGACCCTGAACAAGAGGCGCAGAAAGTCGATCCGTTGTCACCAGACCGAAGCCCTGATGAGAAGACGCTGGATATCGCCGAAGGGCAGAGAGGGATCTCTTATGAGAAGCTGTTTCTGCCGTATCTCAAGGGCGCAAAAATAATCAAGATATGCGATCCATACATTCGGCTGCAGTACCAAATATACAATCTCATGTCTTTTTGCGAAATCCTCGACCCTTCAGATGGGCCCCTGAAACTCGACCTTGTTACGGCATGTGATTCCTATCTGGAAGCCGAGTTGAAGGCAAAGCTCAACGAGCTCAAAAAAGGATTGAGTCAGGACCAGATCGAGTTCGATTATGTTTTAGACAACACCATGCACGACCGCTGGATAGAAGCAGATACCGGCTGGAGAATAATCTTGGGTCGCGGTCTGGATATTTTTCAAAAGCCGGATGACAAGTTCACCCTGGGTTTCATGGATCAATCCAAACGGAAGTGCAAGGCAACGACGATTACGTATGCCCGACAAAAAACGATAGACAACACGGACAGTTGATTTTAGTGCGAGGGAAAAAATGAGCAAGACAGAATCAATCGTGAATGCGCAAGAATTACCTTGTGGCGCTCGTTTCTATCGATGCGCACTTCAAGTGAATCCATTCGAATACATCGAGCGCCACAATAAGGTAACAGCATTCAGTAATGAATCAGATTATAACACAGCGATAATAGAGGCGTGCCAGAGGATTGGTATTGAAGTGATTGGTATTACTGATCATTATCGCGTGCGGTCTTCACAGTCACTATCTCAAGCGGCACAAGATGCGGGGATAATTGTGTTCCCAGGTTTCGAGGCAGTTAGCAAAGATGGTGTACACCTACTTTGCTTGTTTGATCCAGCTAAAGAGACGCATTCCCTGGAACGTATCCTTGGTGATTGCGGAATCCACGAGGATGAATCAGCTTCCCCGACAGGTAAATACGATGTTATCGAGTTCTTAAAAGAATCTCATAGCAGTTGGGGAGGGATTTGCATCGCGGCTCATGTCGCAAGTGAGGGGGGGCTCCTTAATAGACTTTCGGGACAACCAAGAATAAATGCATGGATCTGGCCGCATTTATTGGCTTGCGCGTTGCCGGGCCCCGTCAATGACGCTCCAGGCAACGTAAGACCGATCATACAGAACAAGAATCCGGACTATCAACGCGATCGGCCGGTTGCGGTGATCAACGCTCAGGACGTGTCAAGCCCAGAAGATTTAGAAAAAACCGGTTCATCTTGCTGGATAAAGATGTCGGATGTGGCGCTTGAGGGATTACGACAAGCGTTTCTTGATCCCGATTCCAGGATACGTCTTGCAAGTGATCCATCACCTGAAGAACACACGGAATTCATTAGCATGACATGGCAAGGTGGTTTTCTTGATGGCGCGGCAATCCATTTTAATGAAAACCTGAATGTCCTAATCGGTGGTCGGGGAACAGGGAAGTCAACGGTCGTTGAAAGTGTCCGTTATGTCCTCGGTATGGAGCCACTCGGTGAGGAAGCCCTCAAGGCGCATGGCGGCATAGTTCGGCAGGTACTTCGAAGCGGCACAAAGATTTCATTGCTGGTCCGTTCTTACCATCCAGATAAGCGCTATTACATCGTCGAACGTACAATTCCCAATCCGGCTGTTGTCAAGGATAAGACCGGCAACGTCCTTAACCTGACTCCGGCTGATATCGTCCCGCAGACTGAAATATACGGACAACACGAAATCTCAGAACTCACGAAAAGCCGTGAAAAACTCACACGCCTTCTCGACCGTTTCGTTGAGCGCGATACGGATATCGTAAAACGAAAAAGTAGCGTCCTCCGACAGTTAGAACGTTCGCGTATACGTTTGCTTGAAACCCACAGAGAGCTTCTGCAAATTGAGGACCGCCTCGCCACCCTGCCGGCTTTGGAGGAAACGCTTCGCCGATTTCAAGATGCTGGGCTTGAAGAAAAGTTGAAGGAGCAGAGCCTTCTTGTTCGGGAAGAAAGAGTGCTTAAGACAGTGGAGGAACAGCTAAGCCCTTTCAAGGAACTGTTGAACCAACTGAAAGATACGCTTCCTATTGATAGTGCCTTTATCTCTCCAAAGGCGTTGGAGAGCCTTCCCGGAAAGGACATCTTGGGTGACGCAAATGATATTTTGGAGCAATTGACCAAAGACATGAATCGCATCGCCGCTGAAATAGAACAAGCTATTGGAAATGCAGAGAGTGGTTTGGGCTGGATACGCAGCAGGTGGGAGGAACGAAAAAAGGCTGTCATGGAAGCCTATGAGGCTATTCTACGTGAGCTTCAGAAATCCAAGATTGATGGTGAAGAATTCATCCGTTTGAGAAAACAGATTGAGGAGCTTCGCCCGCTAAAGGAAAGGCAAGCCAGGCTCCAGCGAGATTTGAAAGAGCATAAAACTGAACGACGAAACCTGCTTTCTGAGTGGGAAGACGTAAAGGCCGAGGAGTTCCGACATTTGGAGCGTGCGGCGAAAAAAGTAAGTAAGAAACTTGAAGGACGTGTTTTGGTTGATGTTGCTGCAGGTGGCAACAGGGAGCCGTTGGTTCAGCTCCTGCGTGATCAAATTGGTGGCCGATTGTCTGAAGCAATTGAGTCTGTGACAAAAAGCACGGACTTCTCACTGCCAATCTTTGCTTCAACATGCAGAGAAGGCCGAGAAGCGCTGTCCAGTCAGTTCAATATTCCATCAAGCCAATCCGAGCGCATCGCCCAGGCAAAACCCGATGTTATCATGCAAATCGAGGAATTGGAGCTACCGCCTACCACAGCCATTAAACTGAATGTTGCAGCTGACAATCAACCACCTATGTGGCAAACTCTTGAAGACCTTTCCACTGGCCAAAAAGCAACAGCAGTTCTCCTTCTTCTGTTGCTCGAATCAAGTGCCCCATTGGTAGTGGACCAGCCTGAAGATGATCTTGATAATCGCTTTATTTCCGACGGAATCGTACCAAAAATGCGGGAAGAAAAACGCCGAAGGCAGTTTGTTTTTGCCACCCACAACGCCAACATTCCTGTACTGGGTGACGCTGAGTTGATCGTCGGATTAACGGCATATGGTGAGGCGGGTCAAGGTAAAGCAAAACTGCCTAAGGAGTATATGGGATCTATCGACACCCGCAAGGTGCGTGAGCTTGTTGAAGAGGTCTTGGAAGGTGGAAAAGACGCGTTTGAGATGCGCCGTTTAAAATACGGATTTTAAGGGGTAATCAAATGACAAAGACAGAGTTATTAGAGCTAATAAAGAACGGCGAGAACTCGGGAGTTGAGTTCAAACGCGACACAATAGATAACCGAGCATTGGCCAAGGAACTTGTGGCATTTGCAAATTTGCGGGGAGGTCGAGTCGTTTTAGGTGTAAATGATGACGGCAGCGTATTGGGAGTAACCAGGGATCGGTTAGAAGAGTGGGTTATGACTACCTGCAGAGATAAGATTCGCCCTGAATTAATCCCCTATTACGAAATAATCCGGGATGTGGAGTCGGGAAAAGATGTAGCCATTGTTCAGGTTGACCGAGGATGGGCGGTTCATCATGTTTGGCACAATAACCATCGTGCTTACTATATTCGTGTTGGGACACAAAGCCGCGAGGCAAGTGCTGAGGAACTTGAGCGATTGTTTCAGCAACGCGGGGCCTTCCGGTTAGAAGTCCGCGGGGTGTCGGGCTCGTCCGTAGACGATTTTGACTACCGACGTTTGATCGACTATTTCCAGCGTATACGCTCTCAAGAAACGCCAGACATTGATAATAAGAATGCCTGGCAAAACCTACTTTTTAACACGGAATTCCTGATTGAGGAAGACGATACAACTCCTGCAACCGTAGCAGGCCTGCTTCTGTTTTGCGCTAATCCAAATCGCTTCTTGCCTCAAGCAGGAATAGATGCCGTTGCCTATCCTGAAAAGGAAAAGGATTATGCGGCTAAAGAACGCATGGCAATTAGAGGCCCTATGACGGCTCTATTTGGAAGTGAAGGACTTGTTGAGAACGGACTTGTGGAGCAAGCTGTAGAATTTACAAGGAGAAACACTGAAGTTTCAGCTATCCTTGCGAATGGTGCAAGGCGCGAAGAAAGATGGCTGTATCCAGAAGAGGCGATCAGGGAAGTCATTGTCAACGCTCTTGTTCATCGGGACTACCTCTTATCCGGAACGACTGTGGAATTGTCTATTTATGAAGACCGATTAGAAGTGGTTTCCCCTGGGCGACTTCCGAACGGTATCACTCCACAACGTATGATAACAGGTTGCCGTTCAGCTCGGAATCAACTGCTTAAAGATGTCATGAGAGACTATGGCTATCTTGAGCACATGGGCATGGGAGTACCTCGGAAAATTGTTAAAGAAATGCAGAAACACAATGGCACTTCGCCAGATTTAATTGAGGACGACGAACGCTTCCTGGTAAGGCTTTGGAAAGAATGACGATGCCATATCCATTTGGACTATTAAAAATGGATGAACCAAGAAAAGGCTGATGGAGCGGGCGAGTACAAACGTTGGAAAGATCACATGGTTGGGCTGCATCGTTGCCGTCCAGCCTCGTATCCGGCTGATGCGGTCTTTCGATGAGCGGAGTCACAGCTACCTGGGATATGTGCTTCGAGTTGAAGAAACAATTGGAGATGAACCCTGCAAATTCCAGGTTGCACTGGGAAAGGCCGCGCAAGCGAAGCATCGTTTCCATGCAGGCATGGAGGCAAGTGGACAGGCGGTTCCCATTCCTGATCCGCGGCTTGAGACAGCCGGATTTTACAAGGCAAGCGGTTTGAAGAAACTGAAAGATGCCGATGGTGGTCCCCCCGGCCGGTCCGCCGTTTCGTGGCGTGCCGCCTGAGCTGGAGACCTATCGCAGTCGTGGACATCGGCGTCTGGACACCCGGACTTATGATACCAAGCGCACGACCTGTATCTGGGGCTGTCGAATGCCGGTGGAACTGATCATCGACCACTGGAATCCGTCCAAGAAACGGTGCCGGTTCGAGACCTTTTGTTATGGTCCGAAAAGCTGCGCTCTTTACAAAGCGGGACCGATTCGCAAGGTGCCGGGGCGAAAGGGCATGTCCTACACCGAGGAGGACTGGATCGACGAAGACGCAACCGCCCACAAGGGGCCGGATGATTAGTCCGTTGCGCCAAGCAGAGATGTTGGAACGTGCCCAAGGCTGCCTCCTCGGGCAGCTCACCGGTGATGCGCTGGGAAGCCTGGTCGAATCTCAGACACCCGAACAGATCCGACGGGAATATCCCGACGGCGTCCGGGAACTTGCCGACGGAGGGGGATGGCATGAACGGACTCCCGCCGCGCTTCCGGCAGATCTTTTTCGAGATCTATGAGTCTCTCCCCCGACAAGGTCCGGGCAACCGCGCCTCCGCTGCCAAGGCCCTCGCTCTCTGTCGTGTCCTACCTGCGTCACCCGCGATAATAGACCTTGGCTGCGGCGTCGGTGGGCAGACACTCCATCTCGCCGAGTTCACATCAGGAACCATCATCGCCGTGGATAACCATGCTCCAAGCATCGAGCGACTGCGCGCAATAGTAGCCGAGCATGGGCTCTCCCGACGAGTCTCGCCGGTGGTCGGTGACCTATACAACCTTGAGCAACCGCCCGCGAGCTTCGACCTCATCTGGTCCGAGGGAGCGCTCTACAATATCGGCATTGAGAACGCCCTGCGCGTCTGCCACAAACTGCTGCGTCCCGGAGGTTACCTCGCTTTCACCGATGCTGTCTGGCGCAAAGAGAATCCACCGCTAGAGGTGAAAGCGAGCTTCGAGGAAGACTATCCGACCATGGGCCGGGTTGCAGACATCCTGGCTGTAATCGAGGGACGCGGATTCTCACTCATTGACCACTTCACCCTTCCAGATGAGGCGTGGTGGGATGATTTCTATACGCCGATGCGGCACCGCATCGAGGAGCTTCGGAGCCGCTACGCGGACGACGACGAAGCGCTTGCCGTACTTGGCCAGCTTGCACAAGAGCCCGAGATGCACCAAAGGTACTCGGACTATTACGCCTATGAGTTCTTTGTGGCGCGTCGGGTGGAGTGAATGAATTTCAGAGGAAATGTGACTCAACGCCGCTTCCGCCTTATAGAGAGCGGCCTGATCTTTGATAACCCGTTGATATTGATGGTTTTTGGTTAACTGCGGGAGAAAGAGAACGGTTATGAAGAGGGTTGCACACGGGGAGCCAAACAATAAAACCCGGTCAATTTTGACCGGGTTTCTTGTTTAATCAATGAGTTATCCGATATCAACGGCAACATCACAAAACCTGCCAATCCATACACCTTCGAACAATTTATTGGTTAGGCCCTGTCTATGCTCTTCACCAATTCGTTCGCGATATTGGCATTTTCTATGCGCATGATGCTTTCTTGGGCACTGCCATAGCTTAACAGATTGATGCTACCGTACCAAACGACCTTTTGATCCATGACTGCAAATTTTTGGTGGATATTCGATTTGAAAACGACACTGGCTCCGCAATCTGTCAACAGGTCCAATGCCTTTTGGATAGTGGTGTGATCTTTGGATTTAAAATCTTCCTTCGGACGGGTAACAATGAGAACACGGATTTTCTTTTCGAGTGCCACTTTCAGGTGCTTTGTCATTTGAAGGGTGCGCATTTTTCTGACGAACGGACTGACAATTAAAATCTCTCTTTTGGCGGCATTGATATCCTGATTGAAAACAGGCAGAAAGCTGTCTTTATCAAAGATGATATCCAAAGGTGAATCATTCATCTCCTCGCCTTTGGCCTTGTATCCCATGGAAGCGTAACCATTGAGCCGTTTTTGATACATCTTTTCCAGCATCCGTACCTGGATATCCACATAATCGTAGATTTTGACCTCCTTTTTCGTCTTGTACAAGCGATGGAGCCTCCCGGCATATTGCTGCAAAGTGCCTTTCCATGATATCGGCATGGCTAAAAAGAGAGTGTCGAGACGTGGTTCGTCGAAGCCTTCTCCGATAAAATGACCGGTAGCCACCAAGATGATATTTCTATCGGCAGGAATGTCAGCGATGCTTTGAAAGATTTCCCGAGTGGCTTTTTTCCCCATTCCGCCCATCAGGGCAAAAACGTCCGGAACCTTTTCCTTCAATCTATTGGCGAGTGATTCAACATGGGCGGTTCTGAGGCTTAATACAATACAGTTCCTGCCCTGTTGATAGTTATTCAGCGCATCGTCAATAATCTGCTGATTCCGAAATTCGCTTTCCATGATTTCGGTATATAATTGCTGGATGGTTACTTCTCGTTCGTCTTTATCCGGCGGAACCCGCAATGATGTGAAACGGGGAACGATATAATGGTCAAACGGCCTGCTCTCTGCCTGCTTTTTGGGATTGTCTCGATATCGAATGGGGCCACAATGCATAAACAGAATCGGATCATGCCCATCTTTTCGTGTTGGCGTTGCGGTCAGGCCGTAAATGTATTTGGCGTTGGCGGTTTTCAGGATTTGTTCATAGGTGAATGCCGATACATGGTGACATTCATCGGCAATGATCATCCCGTAATTTTTCACGCATTCCTTAATCTCGCTTTTTCGGCTGAGTGATTGCATCACGGCAATATCCACAACACCACTCAAGGAATTTTTTCCTGAGCCCAATTGGCCGATAACACTTACGTTCTTCTTGCGTCCCCTTTTCTTGGATGCACTGGCGGGCTGTTTCGGCAACGGCTCATTCACAATCAGGAATTCAGACAACCTTTTTTTCCACTGCGACAGCAGGCTGATTTTGTCAACCAAGATTAGCGTATTCACTTTTTTCTCGGCAATCAGCTTAATCGCCACAATTGTTTTACCAAATGCTGTTGTGCCTGAAAGTATTCCAATATCGTTTTGCAACAGGTGATTGAGGGCCAAGGATTGTTCATCTCTAAGTTGACCATTGAATTCCACATCAATCTTTCTCCCTTTATGTGTTTTATCGACATGCCGAATTTCAATTCCAAGCTCTTCCAGTTCGAAGACTAACTCGGGTTCGCATCCTCTTGGCAAGCCCAGGTACTCTTTTGTTTCATCTGCACAGGAAATGACACGTGGATGTCCATAGGTCGGCAAACGCATGGCTTGCTGTTTGTAAAACATTGGGTTTTTAAAGGACGCGAGCCGTTTTAACCGATTCATCGCCTTTGGGGAGATACCTGCCTTTGGAATGAACAGCATATTTGCCTTGATGATTTCGATGCGCTTCGGGAAATCATCTCTCTGCAATTCGATTTTGGTTTTCGAAGTTTCCCAGGGTTTTTCAGCACCCTCTTCTTCATCCTGCTTCAATACGCCCAATTCATGATCAGCGCCAAACTCGGAAATAACCTCTTCAATTCGGGTTTGAGGAATTCTTTGGATTGTGGATAGAAATGCCCATTGGTCCTCATAGGATTGGAAATGCTCATCGACAAATTCACTATTGGACTTCTCTCTTGCCGTCTTTTGTAACGGCAATGCAATCAAATTACCTAACCCACCTTTAGGCATGGTGTCCTGGCTGGGAAACAGCCGATCATAGGACGTAAATTGTATTTCATGCCTTTTGTTCATGGCAGCGGTAAGCAGGATCGTTCCAAATTTACGTGCCAAGGCGGCGGAAACAGGGATTTCGAAGAAAAACCATACATGCCCGCCTTTGCCGGAACGTGACCGCTCAACGGCGACAGGAATAGTGAGTTCAATACAAACATCTCTGAAAACGGAAATATCGCTCTGCCAATCTGCTTCGTCAAAATCAACTGCCAAGAAGTGGCATGTTTCATCTTGTAGCATTGGATAGACGCCAACAACAATATTCCCTCTCAGATGACTTTCAATGACATTTTCATTTAAAAGAGCATAGTCTTTGTTCTCACATTTTGAGCAGGACATTTTTGGCTTTCCGCATACCCCTGCCTGCCATATGTTCAGGCAAACAGGTGAATAACCGGATGTACCCTTGTTTATGTCTTCCCATCGCTTCGCATAAACATCACTGCGGCCTTTGAAAAGCGACATAAAAAGATGAATCTTGGCGCAGGAATCCGACGTATTATCGACAACTGCTTCGAAATTATGCGTAATGGATTCGCCGCAAGGTGCTTCTCCAACGGTTTTTATTTCTTCAGGAATTTTTCCGGGAGGCTCGAACGCCGTTAGCTCAAGTTGAGATCTTAAGCGGCTGTTTTCTTTTCTTAATCGCTTTACCTCTTCTAATACAACAATATACCTTCCAAGCAATTCCTCATAATCCATAACTATACCCATGGACCAGGCGCAGACCAACTCGAAGGTGGAGGCCTCCTCGAAGCCAAGGCGGATGCTATTGGATCATTTTTGCTACAGACAAAGAGCCCCCACTTGTTAATAAATGGTAACAATATGCCTGTTTTGCATATAAAAATCAAGGGGAAGTTGCAGATTTCCAAAAAACGTTTGACAATAACTGGCAATAACTGGAAACTACTTCGCCAGTATGAGTTATTCTGGATGAAACCGTTTTGCGACCGGAGGGGTGTAGCCGATGGATGAAAAACCGGGCGATGTCCTGACCATCGAAGAGATGTCCGCCTACCTGAAAATCCCAAGGTCAACGCTCTACAAGCTTGTGCGGGAAGGCAGGATTCCTTCCCAAAAGGTCGGGCGTCATTGGCGTTTTCGAAAGGAAGCCATAGACCGGTGGTTGGACGAAACGCGGGCGGAAGAACCGAAACCCGATGGAGAAGAGTGATGACGGAACCACTTGCAGACCAGATCATACGGAAGGTCAAGCAAGCCGCTGAACTCTATCACCGGCTGCTGTTGATCGTGGCACCGGCGGGCGCAGGCAAGACCACTGCGCTTCGCGATGTGCTGGATCGCACCGGCGCACCCCTGGTCAACGTCAACCTTGAGCATTCCCGCCGGATGCTGGAATTGACGGAGCGCCAGCGTGCCCTGCAGCTGCCTCGTCTCCTCCGGGAGATCGTCGGCAATGGCCGTGGTGAAATGATCCTGCTCGACAACATTGAAGTCATCTTCGATGTTGGCCTGAAGCAGGACCCGCTTCGCCTGCTCCAGGGGCTCTCCCGCAACAAAACCGTGGCGACCGCCTGGAACGGCGCCATCGTTGAGGATTATTTGACCTATGCCGCTCCGGACCATCCGGAGTACAGGCGCTATGCGATGCGCGATTTTCTGGTGGCAAGCCCGGAGGCGACGACATGAAAACTACAAATTCCATGACAGGGGAGCAGACGCGATGAAATACGGCGACCTGATCCAATTTGAACCCATCGAGTCCGTGGTCCAGTTGCGGGACGCCGACGAAGCGGCTGCGGCCCGACAGCTCGTTCAGACCTATGTCATCTCAGAAGAGATGGCCGAAAAGCTGGTGGGCCTGGTAATTCCCCAGATGCAGTTTGAGCAGCCCACTGATAACAAGGGCCTTCTCGTGGTCGGCAACTACGGCACCGGTAAGTCCCACCTGATGTCGGTGATATCCGGGCTTGCGGAAAATCCCGACCTCGCCGCCAGTTTGAGCAATTCGGATGTAGCGGATACCGCCGGGAAGATCGGCGGCCGGTTCAAGGTGGTTCGCACCGAAATTGGAGCCACCACCATGTCGCTGCGGGACATTCTTGTGGCCGAGCTGGAAGAGCATCTCGCGGCCATGGGCGTGAGCTACAGCTTCCCCTCCGCGGGTCAGGTCTCCAATAACAAGCGTTCCCTTGAAGAGATGATGACCGCGTTTCATCAGGAGTTTCCGGACCATGGCCTACTTCTCGTGGTGGATGAGCTACTTGATTATCTGCGTACCCGCAAAGACCAGGAGCTCATCCTGGACCTGAACTTCCTCCGTGAAATCGGCGAGGTTTGCAAGGACCTGCGCTTCCGTTTCATGGCCGGCGTCCAGGAAGCCATCTTCGACAGCCTCCGCTTTTCCTTTGCGGCCGACAGCATCCGCCGGGTGAAGGATCGCTTCGACCAGATCCTCATCGCCCGCAAGAATGTCAAATTCGTGGTGGCTGAACGTTTGCTCAAAAAAACCGGCGAGCAACAGGCCAAGATACGCGACTACCTGACGCCCTTCGGCAAATTCTACGGTCACATGAATGAGCGCATGGATGAGTTCGTCCGCCTCTTCCCGGTTCATCCCGACTATATCGATACTTTTGAGCGGGTGACCGCCGTTGAGAAACGCGAAATATTGAAAACACTCTCGCTGGCCATGAAAAAGATGCTTGACCGGGACATGCCGGACGACCGGCCCGGCCTCATTGCCTATGACACCTACTGGACCAATCTCAGAGAGAACCCCTCATTCCGCGCGGTACCGGATATCAGGGCGGTGATCGACTGCAGTCAGGTTCTGGAGTCCCGCATCCGGCAGGCCTTTACACGCCCGGCCTACAAGCCCATGGCATTGCGGCTCATTCATGCCCTGTCGGTCCACCGGCTGACCACCGGCGACATCTATGCCACCCTGGGCGCAACAGCCGGGGAACTGCGTGACGGGCTCTGCCTCTATCAACCGGGCATCGAGGAACTGGGCGGCGATCCGGCCGACGACCTGCTCTCCCAGGTGGAGACCGTCTTACGGGAAATCCTCAAAACGGTCAGTGGACAGTTTATTTCATCAAATCCGGACAACCGCCAGTTCTATCTGGACCTGAAGAAGACCGAGGACTTCGACGCGCTGATCGAAAAACGGGCCGAGAGCCTCGACGCTTCGCAACTGGACCGTTACTACTACGAAGCCCTGAAGCGGGTCATGGAGTGCACGGACCGGACCTATGTGACCGGTTACAGGATCTGGCAGCACGAGCTGGAATGGCTGGAGCGCAAGGCGGCACGTCAGGGATATCTGTTTTTCGGCGCGCCCAATGAACGATCCACGGCCGTGCCGCCGCGGGACTTTTACCTCTATTTCATTCAGCCCTTCGATCCGCCGCACTTCAAGGATGAAAAGAACGCCGACGAGCTGTTCCTGCGGCTTACCAATACGGACGACGATTTCCGCACCGCACTCAGGAATTACGCGGCAGCCCTGGACCTGGCTTCCACCTCGTCGGGACACGCTAAGTCTACTTACGAGTCCAAGTCATCCCATTTTTTGCAGAACCTTGTGCAGTGGCTTCAAAAACATATGACCACCGCATTTGAGGTAACTTATCAAGGCAAGTGCAAATCTATTCGTGAGTGGGCTAAACAGCATTCGCTTAGAGACATGGCCGGGTTAGAACCCCATGAAAGAATCAATTTCAGAGACGTTATCAATTTTGTCGGTAGTATTTGCCTTGCACCCCATTTCCAGGATCAGGCGCCTGAATATCCCTTCTTCTCGGTGCTCATCACCGGAACCAACCGGAACCAGGCCGCGCAGGATGCTTTGCGCGCCATCGCCGGCCGGAATCGCACCAGGCAGGCCACGGCGGTGCTCGACGCCCTGGAACTGCTCGACGGCGAACGGCTTGACCCCGACAAATCGAAATACGCCCAACAGATCCTCGGCCTGCTCAAGAAGAAAGGTCACGGCCAGGTGGTCAACCGCTCCGATCTGATCCAGGATAACCAGGGCGTGGAATACATGGACAAGGACCGGCAGCGGCTGGAGCCCGAATGGGTTGCGGTCGTCCTGGCCCTCCTGGTCTACTCGGGTGATATAGTCCTCGCCATTTCCGGCAAGAAATTCGACGCCACCGGTCTGTCGCATCTGGCAGGAACCGGAGTGGACGAACTCACGCAGTTCAAGCATATCGAAAGGCCCAAGGACTGGAACCTTCCGGCGCTCAAGGCCCTGTTCGAACTGCTCGGTCTCACCCCCGGCATGGCCCGGCTTGTCACCCAGGGCAAGGAAGAACCGGTTCAGCAGCTTCAGAAGGCCATCTCAGAGTTGGTGGAAAAGCTGGTCGTCCTGCAGCAGAGCCTGCAAAGCGGCCTGCTCTTCTGGGGCCGGAACCTCCTGGCCGAGGAAGATGCGCAGAAACTACGCACCCGGATCGATGAGACCAAGCGCTTTCTGGAATCGCTCCAGGCGTACAGCTCGCCGGGAAAATTAAAGAACTTCCGGTATGACGCCCGGGCGGTAACCTCCCATCGGGACGGACTCAACTCCCTGGCCGGGATCGAATTCTTCCAGGAACTGGTCGCTGATCTCGGTTCCACCGCCTCGTTCCTCTCTACCGCCGAGGCGGCGCTGTCCGCCGACCACGAATGGACGGGCAAGATGAAAAAGGCGCGGGGGGAAGTGCTTTCCCGGCTTGCCGACCCGGACAAGCGCGAGGCCGCCACATTCCGTCAGCAAACCCGGCGCAAACTGGCCGACCTCAAAAAGGCCTATGTGCAGACCTATTTGGGAATGCACACCAGGGCGCGGTTGGGCGTGAACGAGGACAAGCGCAAGACCGGGCTCATGGGCGACGAGCGCCTCAAGGTGCTGCAGAAGCTCTCCACCATTGAATTGATGCCGCGCCGACATCTGTCTGACTTTCAGAACCGCCTGGCCGGATTGAAGAGCTGCTTTGCTCTCACCGAACAGGAGTTAGACGCTTCGCCGGTGTGCCCGCACTGCAACTACAAACCAGGGGTGGAGCCGCCCACCGCGCCTGCGGGAACAGTGCTGGACGGTTTGGATGATGAGCTGGACAAGCTGGCGGCCAACTGGACCCGGACGCTGCTCACCAACCTGGAGGACCCGACCACCCAGGGCAACCTGGACCTGCTCAAGCCCAAGCCCAAGAAGCTGGTGCGCGATTTTATCAAGAAGCGGGAGTTGCCCGACGAACCTGGACAGGATTTCATCCATGCCCTGAGCGAAGCGCTTTCCGGCCTTCAGAAGGTTCCGGTCAAAATCGTTGATCTGGGAGCGGCGCTGCTCTCCGGCGGTTCACCGGCAACGCCGGCCGAGATGAAAAAACGCTTTGAAGAATACCTTGGCAAGCTCACAAAAGGAAAAGAACCTGGCAAGGTACGGATTGTATTGGAGTAAAAAATGACTCAAGATGAACTGATTGAGCTGCTTAACGCCCCTGAATGGCGGGATGTTGAGTTCAAAGAGGCACAACGTGAAGTGCCGCGCAACGCTTATGAAACGGTTTCTGCTTTTGCAAATACCGAAGGTGGACATCTTGTTTTTGGCGTTCGGAAAAACGGGCAAGATTTTGAGGTCGTTGGCGTGCTTGATGTCGACAAAGTTCAAAATGATTTCCTGACTGTATTAAGACAACACGATAAGATTAGTGTAATTTTAAATGTCTGTGAGGAGCTGCATAAGTATAACGATACCGATCTGCTCATTTTTTATGTGCCAGAAGCCCACCGCTCCGAAAAACCCGTGCACCTCAACCGTGACATTCGTAGATCATTCATCCGCAGTGGCGGCTGCGATATGCGCTGTTCTGATAATGAACGAAATCGATTTCTTGTGGATGCATCAGCTGATCGCTATGACAGCCATGCGACTGATTTTGACCTGAATACAGCATTCGATCAGGAAAGTATTAAATGGTATAGGGCAGTCTATGAAGGAAGGCCGGGAAACCGGTCATATGCATCACTATCCGACAAGGATTTCCTTAAAGAGATGGGCTTACTGGTTGAACAACATGGCCAGGTCTTTCCATCGCATGCAGCGATTTTGCTCTTTGGAACTAATGCGACCTTTCGGCAACTTCTGCCACGGCCAGTAGTGGATTGTCAGCGGTTTTCACTGACTCGTGACAGAGCCGATACCAGTGAACGCTGGATTGATCGTCTTGTTTTGGACCAAAATCTCATTGAATCCTTGCGATCACTTCTTGATTGGTATCAAAAAATTGCAGATCAGCCATTTCGGATTGATCCTGAATCTTTGCAACGAGACGACAAGCCACCAGACTACCGCGCCTTTCGTGAATCAATGGTCAACCTGCTCATCCATCAAGATTATTCTGATAACTCCCGAAAGGCTGAGATTCGCCACTATACTGACCAGACCGTTTTCTGGAATCCTGGTGATGCTTTTGCCACAGATACAGACTTACTTGAACCCGGCGAAAAGGAGGTTCGAAATCCCAGGATCGTGACCGCTTTCCGGTATATTGGGTTCAGCGAGAATGCCGGATGGGGGCTACGCGATATCTTCCGCAATTGGCAACAGTTAGGCCATGTGCCACCAAGCATTACCAACCATAAAGGGGGTAAGTGGTTTGAGCTTATCCTTAAAAAAGAGGAACTCCTGTCAGAGCAGCAGATTCTTTTTCAGGCAAGCCTTGGTGTGCAACTTACCAATGACCAGGCAAGAGTATTTGCCTTTGCCTGCCGAGAAAAAACAATTACACTTCCGCAGATCAAGGCTGTGACCGATCTTTCCGGACCAGATGCCGTGGAACTTGCCAATGCGCTGGTCACGAAAGTTCTATTCAGAGTTATCGAGGCTGATAGGAAATATACTCTGGTAGAGCATCTGGAGGATCGGTTCCATCAAAATGACCAAGATACAGATCAACCAGATACACAAACCAGTGACTTGGGCGCTCAGCAAGTTGGTGCACATAAAGACAACTTAGTCACTCAGCCACTGACCAAGTTGACAGATAGGCAATATCGACTGCTTGCTCTATGTGAGGTGCCCCAAACGCTGAGTAACCTCCTTGATGCCATGGGCCTTTCTAACAGAACATACTTCAAGCAAAAACATATTAACCCATTGATAAAACATGGATTATTAATCATGACAAAGCCGGATAAACCCCGTGCTAAAGATCAGAAATATGTTTCAACAACCGAGGGGCTCCAGATCGTTATAAAGCGAAAGGAGTCATGATGATAGCAATGCTGATGCAACTTAGTCACAAACAAGTGAATCAAACCGAGTTGCACATGGTCAACATAGTCAGTGGATAAGTGACCAAGAAACAAAACTGAGAATAAATAGTAATTGTGTTTGATAAGGTATTTTTCTTGTTTATTTGTAGTTAAGGTGGAATCACAAAATGGTCGATAAACAGAAGCAACTTTTCAAAACAAAAATTGTTCCCGCCAAGCCAGGTTCAGGCAAACTTTTTGAAGAGGAGTTTGTGGTGGATGAAGATCCAGTAGAATGTTTGGGTATGACCTTCGAAAACGACGGGAAACGACGGGACTATTTTCTGGAGAAATTGCGCGAGAAACTAAAGGACCCGGAGTTCCGCAAAATCGAGGGATTCCCCATTGGCGAGGACGAGGATATCCTGGCTCTGTCTGACCCGCCGTATTACACGGCCTGCCCGAATCCGTTTATTGGGGACTTCATCAAACACTATGGTAAACCGTATGACCCGGCTGCCGATGACTATCGCAGGGAGCCGTTTGCGGCAGATGTGAGCGAGGGGAAGAACGACCCGATCTATAACGCCCACTCCTATCACACCAAGGTGCCCCACAAGGCCATCATGCGGTACATCCTCCATTACACCGAGCCGGGGGATATTGTTTTCGACGGGTTCTGCGGAACCGGAATGGCAGGTGTTGCTGCACAGGCATGCGCGTCACCTTCACCGAATTTCAAAGCGAAGATTGAAGATGAATGGCAAGGAGATATCGAATCATTGAAATGGGGAGAAAGGAAAGCTGTGCTTTGTGACTTGTCTCCAGCCGCGACATTCATTGCCAACAACTACAACATCTCAATTGATGTAGTCCTGTTTGAAAGGGAAGCCATAAGAATTATCAATGAAGTTGAAGAACAACAGAAATGGATGTGGGAAACAGTACATTCGGATGGACAAAAAAAGGGGAATATCAACTTCACTGTCTGGTCAGATATCTTTATCTGTCCAGGGTGTTCAGGGGATATTGTGTTCTATGACACAGCAGTTGACCCAGAATCAGGTAAGGTCCATTCAACTTTCCTCTGCCCTCATTGTTCAACGGAATTGATAAAACGAGGGCTTCAGCGATCTTTGGAGTCGCATTATGACAAGTTCTTGTCCAAAACCATTAAGCGCTCTCGTCGAGTTCCGGTTCTGATTGCATATAGAGTTGGCCGACAGTCCTTTCAGAAAAGACCTGATAAAAGAGACATCGAAGTATTGAGCAGAATCGAGGCCGATGCTCCACCTCATTTTGTCCCAACATCATTGCTGATGTTCAAGCATAATAAATGGGGCGACCTTCAACGAGGGTATCATAAAGGGATTACACATTCCCATCACTTTTATTTTGAGCGAACCTTGTGGGCGTTATCTGAGCTTTCGTACCGTTTCAGCAAAGCTAAGGCCAGCAGACTCCTTAATCTTCTATTCACGAGCCAGCTGATCAATATAAGCAAAATGAATCGGTATCGCCCCAGGGTGTCTTTTCCGTACAACCCGATGAGTGGCACTCTCTATGTAGGAAGCCAGATTTGTGAGTCAAATCCATTCATCGCATATAGAAACAAGGTTAAGAAGTTCGTTGCCGCTAAAAGACAGACATTAGTTTCAGGTTCCGTCTCGATATCCACAGTGTCGACTTCTCGTATAGAGAAGCATATATCTCCCGAGTCCATTGACTATATATTTGTGGACCCACCATTTGGCGACAACTTGCCATACTCAGAGTTGAGCTTTTTGTGGGAATCATGGCTGCGAGTCTTTACCAATAATCAACCCGAAGCCATTGTTAGTGGCGTCCAAGATAAAGCGTTGCCTGAATACACATCATTGATGCTCGACTGCTTCAAAGCGATGTACGTATGCTTGAAGCCGGGCAGGTGGATGACAGTCGAGTTCCATAACTCTAAGAACATCGTATGGAGTGCAATACAAGAGGCTATTGGAACTGCTGGTTTTGTTGTCGCAGATGTCCGAGTGCTTGACAAGGGGGGGAAAACAAAGAAGCAGATTACGGGTGCTAATGCTGTTAAACAGGACCTTGTTATTTCCGCCTACAAACCCAACGGTGGCCTTGAAGAACGCTTCAAACTGACCGCAGGGACAGAAGATGGTGTTTGGGATTTTGTCCGCACCCACCTGAAACAACTCCCAGTATTTGTCTCCAAAAATGGTCAGGCGGAGGTAACTGCTGAACGACAAAACTACCTGCTCTTTGACCGCATGGTCGCCTTCCATGTCCAGCGGGGGGTGACGGTTCCCTTATCCGCAGCCGAGTTTTATGCCGGCCTGGAGCAACGTTTTCCACCGCGCGACGGTATGTATTTCCTGCCGGATCAGGCGGCCGAATACGACAAGAAACGGATGACGGTCAAGGAGGTACTCCAACTCCAGCTTTTCGTCTCCGACGAGGCGTCGGCCATTCAGTGGCTCAAGCAGCAGCTCACTAAGAAGCCGCAGACCTTCCAGGACATTCACCCGCAGTTTCTCAAGGAAATCGGCGGATGGCAAAAGTATGAAAAGGCCCTGGAACTTTCCGAATTGCTGGCGCAGAACTTCCTGCGCTACGACGGCAAGGGCGAGGTGCCCAGCCGGATTCACAGCTACCTCTCCTCGAATTTCAAGGAGTTGCGCAATCTGGAAAAGGACGATACCGCACTCAAAGCCAAGGCCAAGGACCGCTGGTACGTGCCCGACCCGAACAAGGCCGGCGACTTAGAGAAGCTGCGCGAGCGGGCCCTGATGCGGGAGTTCGAGGAATACCGCGAATCCAAACGGAAACGCCTGAAGGTGTTTCGCCTCGAGGCCGTCCGGGCCGGATTCAGGAAGGCCTGGCAGGAACGCGACTACGCCACGATCATCGCCGTGGCCCGCAGGATACCCGAAAAAATTCTCCAGGAGGACCCCAAGCTCCTCATGTGGTACGACCAGGCGGTAACGCGAATGGGGGACGAATAGAATGAATCCCACGATCGATTGGAAATTAGCATTCCAATCCGAAAACTGTCATATTAATGTGTTTGGGTTCATTGCTGCGTCCGAAGAGGCATGTCGAAGGTATTTCGTGCGCCGCGTATCCGCCAAACTTGCGGAATCGGACGGAGCAGAAGAACTCCGACAGCACTTGATTGAATTGGAGACGACAGGGTTCGATCTAGGCGGACTCGTTGAACAGGTTGAGTCTTCGCCTCGAGCAAAAGATTGGGAAATCGGTGAAGCGATTGCCGAAATCGCCATGGAGGACGGACACGAAGCCATGTTCCCATGGCCGACAGGATTCGACAAGAGAATCCGTAAAGCCAGCCTACCTGGTCCAGATCTCGTCGGGCTTCAACGTCATGCTGCGCCTCGCTTTGTTTTTGGCCAAGTTAAGGCTTCTTCTGAGGATCGCGTACCACCACAAGTGGTCAACTCCACTGACGATTGCCTCCGCAACCAGATGTTTCAGCTTCGGCACGGCCCTGCGGATCAACAACAGCTTATCAGTTGGCTAATGGTGCGGATGCGCGGCACAGAATGGGAGACTGCATTTAACGAAGCTTTGAGGCGTTATTCAGAGGGAGACCTCTGGCTTGTCGGAGTGCTGGTAAGCGGAGGACGTACCCCAGACTCTAATGACCTAACAAACATATGTGCTGGGATCAAGCACCAGCCAGGAGGAGCGGAAGTTCATCTGCTGGGCTTCTATTTACCTTTTCACAAAAGCAAATGGGTTAACCTCATTTATGATAAGGAGGCGGTCTCATGAGTGCATTTCCGACGGATATACTCATTGCCAAAACTGGTGGACGTGAGGCTCTGGATCGCACAGCCCATGATGCCAAGGTCCTACTGGCGAAGACTGTGCTCAAGCGCATTGCCGACCGTGATTCCTCAGCCTTCATTTCAATACCCGCGGATACAGAAGAGACCTTAGAAGAAACATTACATTTGATCGAGCTACGCTGCCTCGATTTAGAAATTGCTTGGCGACGTGATGCTCGCTCAGACGAAGGAATCGAATTTCGTGATTATTGTTCTCTTGCATTTGATATTCGACGGGTTCTGTCTTTTGGCAAAACCGAGGAAGCTTGCGTCAAGGGAGCCATTCGTCTTGCGGCGCTTGGGGTGTTGGGTGATAGGAGTGCTGACATACGCCGCTATCTCAATGAGAATACTTGGCCCATACCAGAACTTAACGCTACGGATGCAGGGTGGCCTAAGCTAGTTCTTTACCGTGTAGCTGACGCATTCCTACGAGTGGTACGCAAGAAGAACTGGGATGACCTCCGCGAAGTGGCCCGTGCGATAGCTGAACTTCGTCAAAATCAACAGCTTTACGAACGGGGGTACCTACAGCAGGAGAATGGACTCAGGCAGGTAGCCGCCATGGAGCTGGTATCCTTTTACCAGATGGCGAAAGCAGTCGAGATGCTGGGTGTGTTTGTTGGCAAAGGCACGCCTCGTACAGGACTAGATGACGTGGATTTTCATCTTTCTCGTGCTGTCAGGGCGGCGGATTCTGCCGGTATTATTGAGCTGGCTCTGCTTCTACGTTGGCTGAGCATGGCATCAAGAGTGATCATCCGCTCGACTATTTGGCACCAACTTTCAGCTTACAACAGCAAAATGACGGATTTTAAGCGGGCGCTGACTGATGAACTGCAAACACGGCCTCTCTTTGAGTTGCTACCACCGCAGCGAGATGCCATCCAGGAGGTCATGCACACCGGTAATCGAGCTGTAGTGGTCGAGATGCCAACCTCCAGCGGCAAGACTCTGCTGGCCGAATTTCGCATGATCCAGACCAAGGTAAATGTCGCTAACTCGTGGATTGCCTATCTGGTACCAACACGGGCATTAGTGAACCAAATCACCGTTCGCCTGCGGCGAGACCTGGGGCCATTAGGATTGAAAATTGAACAGGCGAATCCTGCCTACGAGATGGATGTTTTGGAAGAGGAGTTGTTGGCTGCACCTGATAGTTTTGACGTACTAGTGACTACCCCGGAGAAACTCGATTTGCTGATCCGCAGCGGAGCCGCTGACCAAGAAGGTCGTCCTCTTGGCTTGTTGGTGCTGGATGAGGCACACAATCTTGGCGACGGAGAACGTGGCCTGCGGAGCGAACTTGTACTCGCCACAATCAATCGTGAATCGCCGGACACTCACTTTTTGCTTCTGACTCCATTTATACCGAATGCGGCAGAACTCGCAACTTGGCTGGATGATGAACGATCTCGGAGTATAACCCCGTCTTTCGCAATTAACTGGCAGCCCAACGATCAGATGATTGCTCTCGCATATCCAAAAGGCCGGGGGAGAGTCTGGGGTCTCGAGGTAAAGCCCCTTCACGTTAGTAGGATGCATCGTGTTCCCATCGCCTTTGATGGGCGAGTAACCATTGACCGGGAGCAAACCCATGACATTACGTTGACACAGGCTAAGTCATCGAAACTCGGCGTTTCTGCGCTCGTCGCTAAAGTACTTGCTTCCCGTGGAAGTTCTATTGTGTTGGCTTATTCACCGACTGATTGCTGGAATCTCGCAGACAAACTGGCACCTATGCTTCCCGACAGGGAAAGTGACAAGCTTGCATTAGTAAAGGATTTTGTGAAATCAGAATATGGAGAGGATTTTGCATTATATACCTTCCTTGGAAAGGGACTTGCAGTTCATCACGCGGGGATTTCACCAGAAGTGCGTACCCTGTTAGAATGGTTAACTGAGGAGGGCGAACTATCGGCATTGGTCGCCACGACCACAGTAGCGCAAGGTGTGAATTTTCCTATATCAAATGTTATCCTATCAACGCATTTCAAACCAATGCGGATTGGGGAGGCTTTCATTAAGTCCAAGCTCCGTCCTGATGAGTTCTGGAATATCGCTGGCCGGGCTGGACGACTCTTCCAAGACACGCTTGGGCTGGTCATTTTTGCATCTCAAAAACCAGACGACGATTCTCTGGAAGCATATGTGAATGAAAAGGTTGTAGAACTTGCTTCCACACTGGAACAGATGATTGAAGACACAATCGAGCGCGGATGGGATCTGGATCTTCGTCGTTTGGTAAAGAACGATGCGAAATGGTCGAGCTTTGTCCAATATTTGGCCCACAGCTACCGAAAAATTGGTGTCCACGCGCAGTTTATCACCGACACAGAAAAATTACTTAAACGAACTTACGCGTACCATCGACTAAGTGCACATCAGCCTGAATTAGCCGAGCAATTGATCGAGTCAACACGCATATATGCCGAACAACTTAATATTCTTCCCGCTGGAGTCTTAACCTTGGTGGACAGCACCGGATTCTCACCGGAGAGCATTATGGATCTGCTCCATGACAAAGAATCCTTCAGCCTTCAAGCTGAGGATTGGAGCCCAAGTCGTCTCTTCCAGTCGGGTGGCGAAGGGATGAAGAGCCTTGTCGGTGCCTTGTTAAGGGTGCCGGAGTTGAACATCCCAACGATTGGTGGCGGAGACGGAAAATCCATCGCTTCCCTGCTGGAAATGTGGGTCTCCGGAAAGACACTACGGGAAATTGCTGACCAGCATTTTTCAGGTGTTGAGAACATCCAAAAGCGACTTACGGAATGCTGCCGCACGGTATACCAAACTCTGACTCATCAAGGCTCATGGGGGATCGGTGCACTTCAATCAATGAGCGGGATTACAGATGCGGACCTTTCGGAGGAGGCGAAAGCTACAATTCGATCGGTGCCTTCTATGATTTACTTTGGTGTTCCGACTATCGAGGCGGTTCTGATGCGCAGTTTGGGGGTGCCCCGGTCGATCAGCGTAGCGATGGGCAAGAGGTTTAACGTAGAAGCAACCGATGCTGAGCCAGCACCGCGTCTTCAGAAAGCAAGGACATGGCTTGAAGGCAGCCCTGTAGAAACATGGAAGGAAGTTGCAAACGAATCCAACCTAACTCTGGATGGGAAGCGGATGCATGATGCTTGGCGTATCATCACCGGCAATCAGCTCCTGTAAACTCCATTTGAAAAAACTATGAGAATGAAATCGATTTCAAGAAACGGAACTTATGGGTAGCCTGGCACAAGGTGATTTGTATTACAGTCCAGATCATGGGTAGCTTTGTCAGATCATCGAGACCCGGACGCTATGGGGCGAGACGACCTGCCGGGTACGGCTTGCCCGGTAGCGATTCGGTGGTCCGTGTTCCTGGGTCCGGACTCGCCTCCCTGGAGGATTCAGGAGCAGGGAGCGCTGACGGTATTGCCTATGTCGCCTCCGCCGCACGCGTAGCCGATGTCCTGACCCGGGATCTCTTGCTTGCGCCCATTGAATCATCGGCCATCCGGCTCCCGCACCCAATCAAGGCCCTTGCCCGCACGATCGCCGGAGATCGGGTTCGTTACCTGCCGGCCGACGGGGTCGGACTGGGAAAAACCATCAAGGCCGGACTCATTTTTCGTGAGCTGAAGCTGCGCGAGCGGGCCCTGATGCGGGAGTTCGAGGAATACCTGCCTGCACCGCGCACGGCGCGGCAGGCAGGCCGCGAATCGAAGCAGAAACGCCTGAAGGTGTTCCGCCTGGAGGCCGTCCGGACCGGATTCAAGAAGGCATGGCAAGAGCGCGACTACGCCACGATCATCGCCGTGGCCCGCAGGATACCCGATAAAATCCTCCAGGAGGACCCCAAGCTCCTCATGTGGTACGACCAGGCACTAACAAGAACAGGAGAATAGAATATGGCCAAAATAGAAGGCATTAGAATTCAAAGTTACCGTGTCTTAAAAGATGTCACATTGGGCAAGCTCTGGAACACACAACAGGAGCAGCCTTTAACTCCAATGACAGCGGTTATAGGGAAAAATGGCGTGGGAAAAAGTTCGCTGTTCGATGCGTTCGGTTTTTTATCTGATTGCTTGAAAAATGGAGTTGAAGAGGCTTGCGACGCTCACGAAAGGGGTGGTTACGAAAAGATTATATCCCAAGGTGAAACAGGCCCGATAAAATTTATCATATATTACAAAGAGAGTGGTAATGCTCGGCCTATAACATATGAACTGGCTATTGCACTGGACAACTCAAATCGGCCTTATGTTCAAAAAGAGCGGTTAAGGCAACGAAGGAAAGGCCAAAAACATGGTTGGCCATTCTCATTCCTAATTCTGAATGAAGGTAAGGGTGTTGCATGGAAAGAAGAAATTGAAGGGCGGCAGATTGATGAAGAAAAAGTTCAACTGGATTTGTTTGGTCTTATTGAAAGTGTAAAAGATTCATCTTTAGAGGAAAGCAGATCAACAGAGGTCGTTGAGTTGGAGGATAAACGGAAGTTGGGTATTGCCACTCTTGGTGCACTTAAGCAGCATCCCAGAATTTCAGCTTTTCGTAAATTTATAGAAAACTGGTATTTAAGTTACTTTACGCCAGATGCCGCACGTAGCCTACCGCTTGCCGGGCCCCAGAAGCACTTAGATATTCATGGGGATAACCTTGGAAATGTCGTGCAGTATATGGAACGGGAACATCCAAAGCGATTCCAGACTATACTGAACAGAATTGCCAACAAAATACCAGGAATTGATAAGATCGATACAGAAAAATCCAATGATGGAAGGCTGTTGCTTCGTTTCAACGACAGGGGTTTTAATGACCCATTTTATTCTCAGCAGATGTCTGATGGGACATTGAAAGTCTTTGCATATTTACTGTTGCTTGAAGATCCAAGCCCGCCGCCCTTTCTTTGTATAGAAGAGCCAGAAAATGGTTTATATCACAAACTTCTTGAGTCTTTGGCAAAGGAATTCCGTGAGCATGCAACAGGCCGAAAAGGAGGCTCGCAGGTCTTTATCACGACTCACCAGCCCTATTTTGTAGACGCACTCGAATCCGAAGAGGTGTGGATTCTAGAAAAAGGGCGGGATGGGTTTTCTACCATACGCAGGGCGAGTGACGACTCCATTGTTAAAAATATGGTTGCCGAGGGCTTGCCGCTGGGTGGGCTTTGGTACAGCGATTATCTGGACGCGAGGTGATCAGATGCATTTCGAGATACTCGTTGAAGACCTGTCCGGAAAAAAAATGCTCGATTTCCTTGTTCCCAAGATTATTGGCGATGACCATACATTCAAGGTTCATCACTATAAAGGAATCGGACATATTCCAAAAAACCTTGTCGCTGCTGGAGATGCCAATAAACGCATCTTGCTTGACCAACTGCCACGTCTTCTTCGTGGCTATGGCAACACTTTTGCCAATTATCCAGCCGATTATCCGGCGGCAGTCGTTCTGGTCTGTGATCTTGACGACAAGTGCCTTAAAGCCTTTCGGCAAGAGCTATTTACGATATTGAATGGCTGCATTCCTCAGCCGGAAACCCGGTTTTGTATTGCGATTGAAGAGGGTGAGGCTTGGTTTCTTGGGGACATCCCAGCGGTCAAATCCGCTTATCCAAAGGCTAAAGACGCTGTCCTGAATGCATACGTGAATGATTCCATTTGTGATACCTGGGAGTGCTTGGCAGATGCAGTCTATTACGGAGGCTCAACCACCCTTTTAGCCAAAGGCTGGCAGGCGGTCGGCGCCGAAAAATCTCAATGGGCTGAAAAGATCAGTCCTCGCATGGATGTTGCAAATAATGCGTCACCAAGTTTTGTGTATTTTCGGCATAAGTTGCTCGAACTCGCAGGGGCAATGGCCTGATGGAGTCACTCTGGCGATACAGCCCGGACCATGGGCAGCTCTGTCAGGTCATCAAGACCCGGACGCTTTGGGGCGAGACGACCTGCCGGGTATGGCTACCCGGTCGCGATACGGTGGTCCGCGCGCCTGGGTCCGAACTCGCCTCCCTGGAGGATTCCGGAACGGGGACCGCTGACGGTATCGCACACGTCGCACTCGCTGCCCGACGCAAAATCATCGAACGCATCGGCCTGCCGCAGGCCCGCGACTATCGTTTAAACTTGCTCCGGCAGGAAGAACGCTCCTGGAACAAGGAACTCGAACGCAAGGCTCAGGTTTACCCGGAAATGGCGCCTCTTCCTGTCGTCCGGGTTGAGGGAGGCGCCCATGAGCAACTGGCGTGACCAGATTCTCCGAGAGTTCACTCCCAATGTCGCCCGGCTGACTCTGGTTGCCGACCCCGACGGCCTGCTCCTGGAAGAGGACGTTCTTGCAGGCATACGCGAGCGCGGTTTTGAACTGGTTCCGTTCGAGGATCATGTCGCCTTTCGGTACGCCTACGAATCCAGGTTTCGTTCCCGCTGGGACCGGGGTGAGCAGGCAGACCTGGTGGTCGTGCTGCGTTCCGCGGCCGGCGACCTCGGCTGTCTGCCCTACGATCTGCTCCAGGCCGGTCGACGACTGTCATTCAACCTCGGGGAGATATTCCCCAACCTGAGCTATCCCATTGTGATCGCCTTGGACCGTGGCGATTTGAACGCGCTCTACGAAGCCCAGAAGCGTCATGCTCCCGGAGTGCTGGGCGATAACGCTACAAAGGAATTTGTTCTGCGCCATGTCTTTGAGATCGCCCCGGAGTTCATCCGCAAGCCGTCCGATCTGATACGGGTGCTGTTACGCCGCCACTATCGGGCGCAGCGCGTCCCGGCGTTGCTTGATGAGCACTTTGTTCAGGTGCTGCGCCAACAGGGCGGTTTTGAAGAGTGGCGCCTCGAAACAATTATCCCGGACAGGGAAGCCTTTTTCGCTTTTCTCCAGGAACGCTGGCCCATTTTTCTCAATCGGTCGGCAACCCGGGATACCGACGGCGTTCGCGAAGATGAGAAACCCCACGGCCTTGAGTATCCCGGCCCTTTGGATTTGCCCTTCGACCATAACGACATCCGTGTCTACATCGACAACCTGTTTGTCGAAGGACTGCTTGAAGCGGTTCCCCATGAAAAAGCGGAGCCGCTCTCCAGGACCTGGCTCGCCATCGGCATCCTGACGGACGAGCAGGCAGACCGGACGCAACGCGTAGATGGCCTTCTCGATACCTTGGCGGCGAATATTCCCGACGAGGAGACGCGGCACGACGACTGGCTCCACTTTGCCAAAACCTGGGCGGAGCTGGTGGCCCTGGCACTAAATTCGAATGCGGTGTTGCCGGAGCCGGCGCGCCAGAAGATGGAGACGCTTCAAGCCCAGATAGATGCCGCACTCGGGCGGTGGCTGACAAAACGCTATGCCGGACTGGTCAACCTGCCCCCGGCTCCACCGGTCATGCTCCACCATATTCCCCGTTTCCTCTCCCGACACATCAACGATGCAAAGCAACACAAGGCTGCGTTCGTCCTGGTCGATGGTCTTGCGCTGGATCAGTGGATTGTCATCCGAAAGGAAATCGCCAGGCAGCGAGTCAATTACCGCTTTCGTGAGAACGCGGTGTTCGCATGGATACCGACCATCACGTCTGTTTCGCGCCAGGCGGCCTTTGCAGGAAAACCACCGATCTATTTCCCGAACAGCATTCATACCACTAACAAAGAACCGGCGTTGTGGATGCAATTCTGGGTCAACCAGGGGCTGACACAGCAAGAAATCGCATACGCCAAGGGGTTGGGGACCGGCACCCTGGAAAACGTGGAGGAGATTGCTGCCCGCCCCAGGACACGGGTGATGGGTCTGGTTGTCGACAAGGTGGACAAGATCATGCACGGCATGGAGCTTGGCGCTGCGGGCATGCACAACCAGGTTCGCCAGTGGGCCGCAGGGCCGTTCTTGACGCAACTGTTCGACTTGTTGCTGGAGAACGGGTTCCGTGTCTACCTGTCGTCGGATCACGGCAATATCGAGGCGTCAGGTTGTGGACGGCCCGCCGAAGGAGCCGTGGCGGATCTGCGCGGAGAGCGCGCTAGAATCTATCCCGCTTCCTTATTGCGCTGTCAGGTTAAGGAAAGATTCCCGGACGCCATTGAATGGCCGCCTATCGAACTGCCGGAGGACTATCTACCCCTGCTTGCTCCGCCTCGCGCCGCGTTTGTTCGCAAGACCGAAAGTCTTGTCGGGCATGGCGGCGCTTCTCTTGAAGAACTCATCGTTCCTCTTGTTCAGATCGAAAGGAGGGACACATGAGTACGCAGGGAAATCGACGATACAGCCAGATTGGACTTGACCGTCTTGTCCGACTTGAGTGGCTGGAGCGGACTGCGACTCTCGTTTTGGCAGGAAATGAGGTTTCTACCGTTAAGGCTATCCTGCAAGAAGAATTATCGGGGGCGTTCCGTTCTAACAACACCAAAGTGCGGGGCTCGCTTGATAAAACGATTACTATTCTGACGAAAATTTGGGGTGATGTTCCGAAGAATCTCTATCCCTTTTACAAGGAAGGACTCAATTTACTCTCACATTTATCCCGTGAGAACCATATAGCAGTCCACTGGGGCATGACAATGGCGGTTTATCCATTTTGGGGAGCAGTTGCAAACCATTTGGGAAGACTGTTAAGGCTCCAGGGAAAGGTGGTAGCCAGCCAAGTACAGCGCCGGGTACGGGAGCAATATGGAGAACGCGAAACGGTTTCTCGTCGAGTTCGCTATTTACTGCGAAGCTTTGTTGATTGGGAGGTGCTGCAGGAAACATCGGAAAAAGGTGTCTACTGTTATGAAAGCAACCTTTTTGTGTATGAACCTGAGCTTATCACTTGGATGATGGAAGCGTCCCTCCGCGCCAGGATCAACGGATCGGCCGCCATAAGAGACCTGATCGACAGCCCAAGCATCTTCCCATTCCGCTTGGCCCATATCTCAGCCGAACATGTGGCATCCCTTTCACCGCGTCTGAATGTCCTGCGGCACGGTTTGGATGACGACCTTGTGATGCTGCGTGAGGATCATTGCAAAGAACCAAAAAGAAGCAAACTCGGGGAGTCGGAGAGTCGCTTATGACGAAATCGGACCGGGTGGTTTTCCAATTTGAGGAATATAACTGCGACAGGCCGCCCGAACACTCTCCGCCACGGCGAAAGCGTCTGAAGGTTGCGCCCGTGGAATGGGCAATTGATCATCTGTTTTTGACATAGCGGGTTCCGGTCGGGGTGGAAAAGCTACCATACCAGGCAATCGGCCACCAGCTCCCAGAGGTATTTAATTGTCAGGTCATCCATTGCATAGTTGGCTTGCACCGCATTGAGCTGGCCGTGGCAGCTATGGCACGGCATCACCACCATATCGGCGCCGGTGGCGCGGATCTGATCCATTTTACGGCGGGCGTAGTGAATCCGCTCATCAGTAAAGCCGTTGACCAGGGCGCCGCCACCGCCACCACAGCAGATTTGGTTGTCCGCTGTTGGATAGAGATCAACCCATTCTTTTACACACCGGCTTAAAATCCAGCGTGGCTCTTTAAAAAAACCATGGCCGAATCGCTTTTGCGCCCGCCGCCCGTAATTGCAGGGGTCGTGGTATGTGATCCGCCGGGTGAAACGGCTTGGGTCCACCTGGATGCGGCCTGACTTGAGATATTCGATCAGCAGGTCAAAGACCGTGACAAAATTGAAACACTCCAATGCTTCGGGGTAGTACTTTTCGAAACCCGACCGGGTTGCCAGATAGGCGTGCCCTCATTCGGGCCATAGCAACGTATCAATCTCCAGATCTTTCATCTGGTCGAGGATACGCTTAGCCATCACCTGCATGGCCGCCTCGTCGCCGGTAAAATAGCCCCAGCTGGTGCCTTCCCAATTATCCCCTGCCACGGTCCAGCTTTCGCCGGCCGCATGAAAGATCTTCCACCAGTGTTTCAGGTCGTCGGTGTGGGTGTTAACCAGCTTATTGTGAATGGTGCACAAAATGCGGGCGCCCCTTTTATCTACGGGAACCGTGAAACCTTCATATCCTTCCTCTTCGGCCAGCTCTTCACCCACATCCTTCAAAATAAAAAGATAGTCTTCCTTGGGAAGGCGCAGGTTGTTGCCTGTTTCCAGGGCGGCGGTGAGCCCCTGGTGCAAAATCCCCGGCACCGCATCGCGATCCTTCAGCGATCGAATGTGCCGGATGGCATCGGCGATATCAATTCTCACGGGGCAGATGTTTTCGCATTTCCCGCACATGGTGCAGATCCAGGGCCAGCGGGAATCCACCAATTCCGTTTCCTGACCCAACGCCACCATACGGATCACCTTGCGGGGATCAAAATCATCAATTCCGGCGGCAGGACAGGCGCTGGCGCACATGCCGCAGGTCATGCACATATCATGCGAATAGTCCCATTCACGACAGCGGTCTATGTTGAGCTTGGCCCAATCCATTGGCGCTTTCGATATATTGTCTGACGGCTGTGTCATTACCTCTTCCTGTTACATTTTATTAAACCCTATTCATTGACCAACTGCCCGGCAAACCGATTAACCGCCACGGTAAATCCGGCGCCCATGTTATTGCTTACCGTCGCAACGGCCACTTTCCGTTGGTCAACCCCGATTTGTTCCAATACCGGCTTTACCATTTCGACCCGTTCGTGGGCTAAACAGTTGCCTGAACCGGCATGGCAGTTATCCACATGGCAGGTGACAATCAACACCCCTGCCATATCCTGCGCCATCGCTTTTAACAAATGTTCGGATGAAAGCGCACCGGCGCAGGGGATTTCCACCAGTCTAAAGGGGGGATCCGGGGGATGTCCTTCCAGGCGGGCCAATTTCGCGGACGGAATCGCTGAGCGTGCGCAACCGAATACGATAATCCGCTTTGACGGCGTCTCGTCAGTTGGATTGGATGGAGCAACCGAATCTCGAATTTGGTCAGCCATGATCATTTGAATGGCGTGCCTGGGGCATTCCGCCACACAGATGCCGCAGTTTTGACACCAAGCGGCATTGATAACCGGATGCGGCGCCATCACCACTGCTCCATGGGGGCAGGCCCGAAAGCAGGTCAGACAACGGATACAGTGGTTGGGATTAATGGCGGCGGCATTGGATGGATCAACCGTTTCCGCCTTATCCAAAAGGGGCGCCAAGGCTGCATTGGCATAGTCCGACGTCGCCTCTTGGGGCGTCAGCGGGCCGCGCAGCGCATCGGCCACCCGGACGGCCCGATGGTTCGTTCCAATGGGGAGGCGATGGACATTGTCAGCCTGTAAAAAATCCCGGACATCTCTCTCCAGCCGGAGGGTGTTCGCCAAAGGCGATAGATCAGCGGGGGCCGTAAGCGATTCATCCACCACCGTTACATCGGGTTGTAAATAAAAGGTCTGTCCTGAAGCCTCATCAATAAAGCGTACGGTAACTGCGCCCTTTTCGTTTTGCTCGAATTCCGGTCGTGTCCGGGTAAATTTTACAAAATGGACACCCGCTTTTTGACATGCCTGATAGAGCGCCTCCAGACCATCTTCGGCAACCTTTAAATTATGGGTGAAAATCAGTGTTCGCAGACCCTTAGGGCCATATTCGGTTTGAAGCTTGAACGCCGCCCGCATCACCCGGCCGCATACCGTCGGATGACTCTCATGAAAAAGCCCGTTGAGGAAAAGGATCTGCTGATTCGCATCTGAGAAGGGTTGCCATGTTTCAAGATCAGACAGGGCGAGTACAGTTTGGCTCAACTTTAGTTTGTTGATCTCAAAATTGGGCGTCCAACGAACGCAACCTGCCAAGATCACCTGATCGTACACTTTTTGCTGATATTGGATCTTTTGGCCGGTGGCGCTCAAACCGATATCGGCGGCCTGATCCCGATCCACGGCAGTCGCTTCAAATTTGCGATCCGCCAATTTCGATGCCACGGAATCAATCCGGTCTTGGTCCTCCACAACGAGCAACCTGGTTTGATTCGGCATTATGACACCTCCTCTAAACCCAAGTATAGCGCGGCTTCCCATGTGGCCCGTCCGGCATCGGCGATGGCCTGCTCAATGCCCATGGGGTTTCCGACCGAACCGGCCAAAAAGAATCCATCGGGCATTTGTGGCCACCCAAACCCTTCCTTAGGGGAATCAACCCCCAACATTCCGGCCATCTCCGCGACCCCATCGCCCGGTGTCATCCCAATCGAAAGGACCACCAGATCAAAAAGCGCTTCTATGGGTTCCTGCGGCTGGGTTTCCGTGTAGATTACCTTGAGATTGTCCGTATCCGACGGGTAAATGTCGGCGGGGATTGTTCGGATCAGCTCAACGGATTCCGTTATGTGTTGATAGAGTCGATCAAAGTTTTTCGCAAAAGTTTGAATATCGATATAAAAACAGGTAACCGCTGCTTCCGGATTTTCATTCTGAATTTTAGCGGCCATGCGCAGGGCCGAACCGCAGCAAACCTTGGAACACCAGTTGTGATTCAGGGAAATATCCCGGCTGCCCACACATTGGATAAAGGCGATGGAGCGGGCTTGCGCACCGTCCGATGGACGAATCACGTGTTGATGGCGACGGAGCATCTGCTCTAGCTCCAGGGTGGTGATGACATTGGGGAAAACATGATAGCCATAGGGCCTGTCTGTGGGATCAAACGGCTTAAAACCGGTGGCCAGCACGACGGCATCCCCCGACCATTTCTCGATTTGACCTTTTTGGGCAAGATCAATCGCATCCTCGGGACAGGCATCCTGGCACGCTTGGCACCCTTTGGAGGCTTGGCATGTGGTCACATCAATGGCAAAAAAGGGTTGATGGCAGGCTGAAAAGCCCTGCACCGCTGCATCGGGGGGACAAGCAGCAACACACTTTCCGCATGATGTGCAACGATCTGGATCGATATATTGCGGCTCGGTTTCAATTTGCGCATGAATGCCATCCGCTTCTTGGGAACAGCCGGTGACGCGGCTGGAAGTTTTGAGTCGGACGCGTTCGTTTTCAACCACCCGGCCTAACCACTCCGCCACCATACAGGCGCCACATTTGACGCAGTGATCCGTTGCCTTGCAGGTATACATAATGGCGAGCCCACCCATAAAAGGGGCCTTGTCAATCACCGTTGGCACCGCTCCTAACTGCGCCAGTTGCGTCGCGGTGGTTAAACCGGCCACACCGCCGCCGATGATCAATACTTGTTTTGTTTTCATTGTGTTTCCATGGAACCGTTGAAAGTCATTCAAATTACGTCTAAGTAGAAGATATTGTCAATAGCCGCCGAATCGTAACCGTGGATTCTAAATGGATACCTGGATGAAAAACGAACAAGCGCTGCGCCACCGGGTGGCGGAAAAACTAGCCCAAAACCGAACCGAACCGAAACAGCCCGGCCAAGAGCTCGGGAAACTGTCGGCGGTCCTCTGTTTGATGGGTTATCACGGCGCCGCGGGCCCCTATCTGGTTTTAACCAAGCGGTCAGCGGAGGTTCCCCAGCCCGGCGATCTCAGCTTTCCCGGCGGTCGGCTCCATCCCCGGCGGGACGCCCTCTTTTCGAAACTGCTGGCCCTGCCTCAAATGCCCCTGGCCCGTTGGCCCTACCGAAAAGACCTGGCCCGCAACAGGCCCTTGCGCTATCGGGTCCTGACCCACTACCTGGCCACAAGTTTACGGGAGAGTTTTGAGGAGATTCGCCTTATTCCTTTAAACGTGGCGTTTTTGGGGTCTTTGCAGCCTCAGCCGCTGGTGATGTTTCAGTGGACGATCATCCCTATGGTCGGCTGGCTGAAAAAAAATACACAGTTCAAGCCGAACCGGGAAGTTGCCCGGATAATACCCATAACACTGCAAGATCTCCTTAACCCGGAAAACTACGCCACCTACCATGTGCGCTACAAACCACCGGTGGCGGCGCGGCTGCAGCAGGAGTTTGGCGATTTTCCCTGCTTTGTCCACCACCAGAAACCACGGCGGGAAATTTTGTGGGGGGCCACCTTTCGAATCGTGATGGCGCTGCTTGAACAGGTCTTTGATTTTACGCCGCCCGATCCAAAGGGACTGCCCGTAATCAACGGCCGGATCGGGAAATCCTATTATCGCGGTCAATCCAGAACGCCCGCTTGAATCACTTTCTCGGCAAAGTTGAGATCTTCGGGGGTCGTTATCTTGATATTATGGCGGCTGCCGGGAACAATTGTCACGGGATGGCCCATCTGTTCGATCAACTGAGCATCATCGGTGGCGGTAATATTTTGGTCCTGTGCGGCTTGGTGGGCTTTCTGGATGAGATCAACCCGAAAGATTTGAGGGGTTTGGGCCAGCCAAAGCGCTTGACGCGGCACTGTTCTGACGATGGTTTTGGATTCGGTGGTCTGTTTAAGGGTATCCACGCACGGCAGTGCCAAAATCGCCGCACCACTCTTTTTTGCCATTTCAACGCAGCGCCTTACGGTATCCGGCGGCACAAAGGGACGCACGGCGTCGTGGATGGCCACCAGGCCATCGGGCTCATTGATATCCATCAGGCCGTTTCGTACCGACTCCTGGCGTGATTGACCACCGGTTGTAAGGATTAGTGGTTTTGTGAGTTCGACCTTGGAAAGGATGGTATCGCGGCAATAGTCGCTATCGTTGGCAGGCAGCACCAAAACAAACCGTGAAACCCACTCCATGCGGTCAAAGGTTTTTAACGTATGGCTCAATACAGGTTGACCAGCCAATGGTAAATACTGCTTGGGCAACGGCTGGCCCATGCGGGCACCTTTGCCGCCGGCGACGACGAGGACAGTGACAGAAGGGTACATGACATTCCAGCGTAGTTTCAATGCTATCTTTTTATACGTTATCCTTTTATTACATCATATTTCACCAAGAAATCTGGCATCCTCATCTTTCATTTTGACTCAACATCTGGTGACCCCAACGATTTTACCTCTTTCCACAACGCCTCTTTCTCATCACGGCGTAACCGGTCAAAACCACCTCTTTGGATTTGAGCAATGGTTTCCATTCGCCTAAACCGTTTTTCAAACTTATGGGTCGACTCGGCCAGTGCGATTTCCGGATGAACGCCCATAAACCGGGCGACATTCACCAATGTAAAAAGAAGATCACCCAATTCGAGCATTCTGCGTCGAGTAGGATCGGGGTCATTGCTCGCACCCCTAAGCTCTTGCTTGAGCTCCTCGAACTCGGCTTCGGCCTGGGCGACCACGGCATCAATATGGTCCCAATCAAAATCGGCCGCCGCCGCTTTGCTGGAGATTTGGTAGGCTTTTAACATAGCAGGCAGTGAAACGGGAACACCATCCAATCTTGATGCGCCCTCATTGTTCTTTCCTTCGGCCCGTTTGATATGCTCCCATTGATGCGACACCGCATCGGCATCTTTCACGGTTATATTGTCAAATACATGGGGATGTCGGTGGATCATTTTGGTAACGATTTTTTCCACTACCTTCTCCATGGTAAAATGTCTTTTTTGTGCATAGAGGTGGGTGATAAAAAACAGATGAAACAACACATCACCCAATTCTTCACACACGGCATCAACATCATTAAGCACGATGGCATCAAGGACCTCGTAAACCTCTTCAGCCAAATAGCGGCTCATGGTGGTCGGCGTCTGTTTGCGATCCCAGGGGCAGCCATCCTTGCTTCGCAATATTTTCACCAGCTTTTCTAAGGCCGTAAAACTGTTTTTCTGAGCAAGCTCTTCGCGAAGCTGTTTTGCCAAGTTGTTTGACATGCAGATGCACCTAATTCTTACCGCCTTATGCCTACGAGACGGGGCTAAGTAGCGATGGTTTGTTTTAAAAAATCGGCAATCATCTGAAGATAGGGGGCCAGAAGCGAATTTTCCACAAATGCAACTTTAGAGGGTAAAAAGAGATCAATAACAATTAACACAACAGCACAGAGAATGGCCGACTTTAAAAAACCCAATACCATCCCCAGCAGCCGGTTGAGCCAGCCGGCCATGGAGATCTTCATCAGGAACTGTACCAGACGGGCCACCATCATCATTATCAAATAGACCGAAATAAAAATGAGAATAAAGGCGATCACATCCCGGTAGGTGGCTTTTTGGATCAAACCTGCCAATAAGCTTGATATTTCCGGATAATGAAAATAGGCCGCATAGCCGCCCACCGCCAAACCCGCCAATGAAGCCACCTGCAGTACCAGACCCACCATCAATCCCCGAATCAGGCCCAGTACCAAAAGAACCGTAAAGAAAATATCAAGCACATTCATCGGCATTCAACGTTTTTAAGGCAATCCCATACACTATCATTTTATATGAAAAGTCTTACCAAATATGTACAAAAAGAAAGACTTTCATCGTTCGTTGTGGCTGTTTACGACCATGGAGGTTAGTTGAAAAAATGTAACAAACTGTCTTGCCAAGGTCAATGATCAATCATAGCAGGTGTCAGCAGCGCAAGCGAGCGAATTTGCATTTTAAAAATGGCTTATGATAAAGTGACCATTTATTCATAGGCCAAAAAGCCGGTTTAAACGAGGAGTTTATGTGCCAACATAGCGGGACGAACCCGAACGGGACCGTACATCGTCAGGTCGAATTTATGGATAACGGCCTGACGTATCAGCTCTTGGGTCAACATAACGTTCATTTATCCCGTATCACCCGGGCGCTTGACATTCAGGCCTCAGTTCGGGGCAACACGATTTTTTTAACCGGCGAAGATCCACTGGTACTGGATCTGGCTGAGAATATGTTAACCCAGCTCTACGGTCTGCTGGCTGCGGAGTTTCCATTATTGGAAAATGACGTGGTGCATGCCATCCGTATTCTTAGCGCCAATGATCAAGTCCGGCTAAAAGATATTTTCTTAGATAAAATTTTCCTTTCGGTAAATAAACAGGCAATCACCCCCAAAGGGCCCAACCAGAAAAAGTATATCGATGCCATGCGCAGTCACGACCTTGTTTTTGGTATCGGGCCCGCCGGCACCGGCAAAACCTATTTAGCCATGGCGAATGCTGTGGCCAGTTTAACCAAAGGCGCGGTCAAGCGCATCATTTTAACCAGACCGGCGGTGGAGGCGGGCGAAAATCTGGGTTTTTTGCCGGGCGATTTGGCCGAAAAAATTGACCCTTACCTGCGCCCGCTCTACGATGCATTGCACGACATGATGCCCTTTGAAAAAGTGTCAGCGCTTCTTGGTAAAGGTGTTATCGAAGTGGCCCCTTTGGCCTTTATGCGCGGCCGAACTCTAAACGATGCGTTTGTTATTTTGGATGAGGCCCAAAATACCACCTCGGAACAGATGAAGATGTTTTTAACCCGTTTGGGATTTGGCTCCAAGGCGGTGGTAACCGGTGATATCACCCAGACCGACCTCCCCTCAGGCAAATCTTCCGGCTTGGTGGAAGCCAAAAATATTTTAAGCAAGATCACCGGTATCAAAATGATCTATTTTTCACAACAGGATGTGGTGCGCCACCAATTGGTTCAAAAAATTGTAAAGGCTTACGATACGGCCAAACAGCCGATGGGTTGATATGGTGCGTGACTGACAAGCCGATCCGGGCGGATCACTGACCACATAAAATCTGATTATAATGAATATAAAAAAAAATATTGATAAAATTCTCGCTACTTATAGTGATTCCACAGGAGTGCGGTGGGCCATTTTAATAGCGACCACGGCGTTTTTCATCCTCATCGTTTATCCCACGCTGTTTATCAGCCAAAAAAACTATGAGCTGGGGGATATTGCCACTGCCGATATCAAGGCGCCCCGTAACTTTTTTGTGGAAAACAGTACCGCCACCCAAACTAGCCGTGAAAACGCCGAAAAAAATGTACTGGCCGTATACGATTACGATACATCGCTCTTAAATCGTATCACCAACCGTATTATCTCTGCTTTTGATTTGATGCAAACCATCGGAAAAGAGACCGAAGGGCAGTTGAGCGAAGCTTCGAGAGCCAATCCGTCGTCGACACTGTTGGAAAAACAACTGGAAGACGCCTATGTAAAGGTTCAAAAAGAGTTTGCGCAAATGTTGGGTCTATCGGTGAACAGCGAAGCTTTTCGTATTCTCATGGATGCCAATTTTGACCTCATCATTTCCAGCAGCCTGACTGAGGTTGTTACCGAACTTTTAACACAGGGTATCGTTTCCAATAAGGACATCCTCTTAAAAGAGGTGGGCAAAGGTATTGTCCTGCGGGATGTGGAGACCCAAAAAGAGACCACCGTTGTGAATCTTGACCGCTTTGCCAGCCTGGATCAATCCCGCGCCATGGCTCGCCAAATCGCCACACCCAAACTCAATGAAGCAGGTTACAACCTGCGCAATTTGATCATCGATTTTTCCCAGGAACTTTTGGAGCCCAATATCACCTTAAACACCAGCGCCACTGCCGAACGACGCAAAATGGCCGTCAATGAAGTCAATCCCGTCCTCTATCAGATCAAAACAGGCGAGATGATTGTGCGCGAAGGTGAGCGAGTGGGGCCGGAACAGCTCTTTAAACTACTGGCGCTACAATCGGAAAGCCATGCCAGGGAGTTATTGGCCAGCGGTATCGGGGCCGCTGCCGTCATCCTGGCTCTTATTATCGCCCTTATGACCTTGCCCTTTTTTGAAAAAACAATGGGGCGAAACAATAAACATCTACTCTGCTTTGTCACCGTTTTCATTGTCATGCTCTTTGTCGCACGCGTGTCACCGGGCATTGCCCAGGCATTGTCACAACATTTGACGATCAACAACCTGCTGTCCCGCTTATCCGCCGGTGCGCCCATTACTGCCGGTTCCATGACCATTTGCCTCTTGTTGGGCCTTGAACCGGCCATCGCCTTTGCGATCATCATGGCTGTTGCCGCTGCCATAATTTTTGAAAACCGCCTCGACATGTTTATCTTTTTTCTTATCAGCGGCATGATGGCCGCCTACTGGATGCGGGATTGCCGGGAACGTAAAGTCTTTGTCATTGCCGGGCTAAAGGTGGGGCTGCTCAATATTGTGCTGATCACCATTATTGGCGCCTATATGCAACGTATCGGCGGGTTGTCCTTTGTTTTGGATTGCCTGTTCGCCTTTTCCGGCGGGATTGTTGCGGGGCTGATTTGTGCGGGATTGGTTCCCCTTTTGGAGACCACTTTTGGCTATGCCACGGATATCTCCTTTTTGGAGCTGGCCAATTTGGACCGCTCCATTCTAAAACGATTGATGATTGAAGCGCCCGGGACCTACCACCATTCCGTGGTGGTTGGATCTTTGGTGGAAGCCGCGGCCACTGAGATCGGCGCCAATTCGCTGTTGGCCAAAGTGTGCGGCTATTACCATGACATCGGCAAAATCAACAAACCTCTCTATTTTGTGGAAAATCAACCGGGCAGCCAAAACAAGCACGACAAGCTGGCCCCGGCCATGTCCAAGCGAATTTTGATTTCCCATGTCAAAGACGGGGTTAAAATTGCCAAAGAGCACGGTTTGGGCCAGGCCATCAGCGATGTGATTGTGCAGCACCACGGTACCAGTGTGATTCAGTATTTTTACGATAAAGCCAAAAAACAGGTCAAAGATACACCTGTGGATATGGATGAATACCGTTACCCCGGCCCATTGCCGCAAACCCGCGAAGCCGGGTTGGTGATGTTGGCCGATGTGGTGGAGGCCTCCTCGCGTACCCTTGAAAATCCAACCCCCGCACGAATTCAGGGGCGGGTCCAGGAACTGATCAACAAGGTCTTTGCCGATGGCCAGCTGGACAACTGTGAGTTGACCTTAAAGGATATGCACAGCATTGCTAAAAGTTTTCACAAGATTTTAACAGGAATTCACCACCACCGCATAGAATATCCGGAAAAGACGAAATCATCCAAAACCGACAGAGTGGAAACCCATGACCATCTGGATCAGGAACCGGCAGAAACGTTTCGGGGTCGACCACAGAGCGCTCACCCAAATGGCTCAAGACATCTTAGGCGCCTTGGACAGCGCTGATGGCGAGCTTTCCGTGGTATTGACCGATGACGCGGAAATTCACCGGTTAAACCGCCAATATTTGGACCGCGACAAACCGACCAACGTGGTTGCCTTTCCCATGCGGAAAGGCCGATACGGCATGGTGACCCCAACATTGTTGGGAGATGTGGTGATCTCTTTGGACACCACCTGCCGGGAGGCCGAAGCGGCAACGCAACCGATGGAGATCCGGCTGCGGGAACTGATGATCCATGGAATTTTACATCTTTTTGGGTATGATCATGAACGGTCAAAGAATGAAGAAAACCGGATGATTCAAAAAAGTGATCAACTGATGACACTGTTGGCGGCTAATGACTATTCGGCCCTGATTGCCAATCCATAGAAATCGCTTCCGATATAGCGAAAGTCTTGTACCGCCTGTCAAAGCGTGTTAAAGAGATGCCCGGTCAACAATGGCCGAGACAGTAGCGGGGCGTGGCGCAGTCTGGTAGCGCACCTGCTTTGGGAGCAGGGAGCCGGGGGTTCAAATCCCTCCGCCCCGACCACTTTTTAGCTGAGTCAAATAGACCAAAGGTGTTTTTTTGCAAAACCTGCTCATCACAGGCGGCTGCGGATTTATCGGGGCCAATTTTATCCATTATCTTTTTGAGGAAGCCGGCTACAATGGACAGGTGGTCAATGTGGACAGCCTGACCTATGCGGGCAATCCGGAAAGCCTTGGCCGGATCCCCGAGTCATTCAAAAATCGCTACCATTTTATACAGGCCGATATTGGCAACACGGCCAAAATGGCTTCAATTTTCGATGCTTTTGACATTGACGCTGTTTGCCACTTCGCAGCGGAATCCCACGTGGACCGTTCCATTGCGGCGCCCGATGCCTTTGTCACCACCAATGTTTTGGGCACCTTTACCCTGTTGGAACAGGCCCGTCACCATCAAAACCGGCTGATTCGGTTTCACCATATCAGCACCGACGAGGTGTACGGAACCTTGGGCAAGGAAGGACGGTTTCTGGAAACAACTCCCTACGACCCCAGCAGCCCCTACTCGGCCTCCAAGGCCGCGTCGGACCATTTGGTGCGGGCCTATCATCGCACCTACGGCCTGCCTGTGACCCTTTCCAATTGCTCCAACAACTACGGGCCCTATCAATTTCCCGAGAAATTGATCCCACTGATCATTTTAAACGCCTACAACGGTAAAGCGCTTCCCGTTTACGGTGACGGCCGGAACGTCCGTGACTGGCTACACGTCGCCGATCATTGTCGAGCCATCTGGCGGATTATGAACAACGGTAAAAACGGCGCCACCTATAATATCGGCGGCCGCTGCGAAAAAACCAATCTTTCCGTAGTGGAAACGATCTGTGATGTTTTAGACCGTCAGGTGGAACCGTTGCCGAATGGCTCCCGAAAAAAGTTGATCACCTTTGTTACAGATCGCCCCGGCCACGATTTCCGCTATGCCATCGATTGCACCAAGATTGAAAAAGAACTGGGCTGGCTACCCCGGGAGACTTTTGAGAGCGGTCTTGAGAAAACCGTCGCCTGGTACCTTGAAAACGGCAGCTGGGTCAAACGCATCCAAAGCGGCGAGTACCGCAACTGGATTGAGCAGCACTATGGCGGCTGATCCCCGCCGGAACCGGGACTCTCTGGCCTTTGCGCTGGATCTGCCATCAAAGGCGCAGGCGCTTCATTATGTTAAACAGTTAACAGGCAAAGTCGGCGTTTTCAAAATCGGACTGGAACTCTTTATCCAGGCCGGCCCCGATATGGTCCACGCCATCCAAAAAAATTCCGACGCGGGGATTTTCCTTGATTTAAAACTTCACGATATCCCCGCCACCGTGAGGCGGGCCGTTAAGCGGGCCGCCGACTTGGGGGTGACCTATTTAACGGTCCATTGTGGTGAAAACCGGACCATGCTGGAGGCAGCCGTGGAAAATGCCGGGGATGGACTGGGAATTTTAGCAGTCACGGTGCTGACCAGTGTGGGCGGCGAGGATTTACGCCAGTCCGGTTTCAAAAGCCATTTTGCAGACAATCCGGCGGATCTTGTTACTCAGCGTGCACAGGCCGCCCATACGGCGGGATGCGCGGGCGTGATCTGCTCGGCGAGGGAGGCAAATGCCATCAAAGCGCAATTTCCCCCACCTTTTATAGCAGTCACACCGGGAATTCGCTCTGGAAAGCACAGCGACGACCAGAAACGGGTGATGACCCCGTCGCGGGCAATCTTAAACGGCAGTGATCTGCTGGTGGTGGGCCGTCCCATCCGGGACGCGGCCGACCCTGCCGCTGCCGCCGATCAAATCACGGCTGAAATCGGGCGGGCGTTAAGAAAGCGCAGCCATTAGATAACGAAAAAGCGCTATTCCAACAATCAAAAGTCCAATTATAAGCACCACCCGCATCTGTTCGGCGCTGAATTTCATGGTAACAGAAAAGTCAAATTTTAGCTTATGGACGGCTAAAGAAAAGGGCTCATATACGAGACGTCAAACATATTGCTAACAAGCTGAAATATCAAATATAAATAATTTTCCGGTAAAATTTCATGCAAAATTCGGGTTGAAGCCATCCGGCTCGCATACCGCGTCGTCCGGAAAACCACAACAACGCCGCTGCCGGGATCTTTTGTGACGCCATCAACTTTGCATTTCGTCCAGTCCAAAGGACGAATGGAGTACTCGCACGGCCAGCTCGGTATACTTTTCATCAATCACACATGAAATCCGGATTTCCGATGTGCTGATTAAAATGATATTGATATTTTCCGCCGCCAGAGTGGAAAACATGGTGGCCGCCACACCGGTATTATTTTTCATCCCCACACCGATCACCGACACCTTGGCAATATCATCGTCACCGTAGACACTGTCGGCACCGATTTTTTTGGCAATTTTTTCCGCTACCTTCAATGACGTTTCGTAATCCCCTTCCGGGACGGTGAAGGTGAGATCGGTTTGACCGTCGGGGCGGGTATTTTGAATGATCATATCCACCACAATCCCCGACTCGGCCAAAGGGGAGAAGATTTTAGCCGCTACGCCAGGCTGATCCGGCACTTTTTTGAGTGTAATCCTGGCCTGATTTTTGTCATGGGTGACGGCGGAGACAACCAAACTCTCCATCCCCGCATTTTCTGGTACCACCATGGTTCCCTCCTTGTTATTAAAAGAAGATCTCACATGCACCGGCACATTGTAGCGCTTGGCAAATCCCACCGACCGAATCTGCAGCACTTTGGCGCCCAGGCTGGCCATGTTGAGCATTTCATCATAAGAGATCTGATCAATCTTGTGCGCCCGATCACACACACGGGGATCAGCGGTATAGATGCCGTCCACATCGGTGTAAATTTCACACATGTCGGCACCCAGTGCGGCGGCCAAGGCCACCGCTGTCGTATCGGAACCGCCCCGTCCCAAGGTGGTGATATTGCCGTTTATGTCACAACCCTGGAATCCGGCTACCACGGCAATGCCCTTTTTATCAATCTGTTTACAAAGCGCTTCGTGCTCAACTTCGATGATCCGGGCATTACCAAAATCGGAATCGGTCAACACCTGCACCTGATGGCCCAAAAAAGAGCGGGCAGCGTAACCCATCGCTTCCAAAATCATCGACAATAAGGCCACGGTGGTCTGTTCACCGGTGGATAACAGTACGTCCAATTCACTTCTTTGGGGGTGATCAACCGCTTCATAGGCCATTTTGATAATTTTATCGGTCACACCCACCATTGCCGATAATACCACCACCACGGAATTGCCTGCGTCATAGGTGTGTGCCACCCGTTGGGCCACACGCTGCAATCGGTCTATATTCGCAACCGAAGATCCACCGTATTTCTGTACGATCAGTGCCATTTACATTCCTTCAGCCCCTTTAATGTTCCCGATGCGTTGACACCGTGAGCGGTGATCTCGATCTTGCGTTGGATAGCGTCAATTATGCTAAATTCAAATTTGAGATGATCCCCCAAATCCGCTTCAGAAAGTTGATCCGCCCACTCCACAGCACAGATGGTAGGGCTGTCCAGCAGTTCCAAGACACCTGCGGCTTCGATATCATTACCACCGTTTAACCGATAAAGATCAATATGAATCAACCTGTTATAAGCGTTGATGATCGTGTAGGTTGGACTGGTCACCGGCTCTTGATCGGAGATCCCCAGACCCAACGCCAATCCTTTTACAAAAAGCGTTTTACCACAGCCCAATTGGCCCATGAGCGCCAGATTCAACGGCACATTGATTAACCGGCCGAGGGTTCGGCCCCAATTACGGGTCTGATCGGGATGTTCAGAAATGATGGTGAAGCTATTCTTGTTACCAACGATCATGCTCAACAGTCATATAAAATGGTCAAAATTTAAAGAAATTTTCTATACGACTGTTTCTAAAAAGGCAAGTAAACACCAACTTCCAAACGTTTTAACCAAATTATCGCGAGCTGTGCCTATAGATCATTGATCCTGCCCAAATCGAGTTTTTCAAGAGTTGCCGGTTGCGGGCAACCTCTCTTTGGGTCCCGGCCGGTCACGGCATTGATCAACTCGACTGATGCAATTCCCCTTGACATTTTAACCCAGACCACGTAATCAAACACGATCTTGCAGGTATCGCATTAGCGAATAATAGGGAACCCTGTTAAAATCAGGGACGGGCCCGCCGCTGTAATCCCGCCTTTTACTTAAACGTAAAAGGAACTCTGCCGGCCGTGTTTGCCACTGCTTTACAAAAGTACTGCGGGAAGGCCGCCGCCAGAGCGGGAAAGTCAGAAGACCTGCCTGCGAGAGTGATCAATTCTTCGAGGACAAGAGACTTGTATCAAGCGTCAGATTCAAGGTAAAATCGGGACATCCTGGATCGATTATTTATTACATGGGTCCGGGATTTTTATTTCCGGACCTCTGGTATGCATCGAAAAAGGAGGGACGGATGGGAAAATCGAAGCTTATTACTATTCTGACGGCAACCCTTTGGCTGACAAATCTGTGGTTGTCTCAACTAGAGGCAACCGAACAAAATCCGGTATTGGATGAAATTGTGGTCACTGACAGCCGGATCGAAGAAAAAAAGCGTTACGTCTCCACCAACATCACCACCATTACCCGGGAAGACCTTAAACAGTCTCCCGCCCGTAATCTGGGCGAACTCTTGGCCGAAAAGAGCATCGGCCATATTCAGCACTATCCGGGCGCCAACACCTCCATTGGCGTCCGCGGGTTTAAAACCGATTCCCATGGAAATGATTTAAAAGGGCACGTACTGGTGTTAATCAACAGCCGGCGGGCCGGTACGGGCAACGTGGCCAAAATGGTAACGGAAAATATCGAGCGTATTGAAATCCTGCGGGGCCCCGGCGCGGTGCAATACGGCTCGGCCGGTATGGGCGGCGTGGTCAATGTGATCACCCGCAAAGGCACGGAAAACAGTGTCTCCGTGGGCATCGGCTATGGCAGCTTTGAGGAGAAAAAGGGGACTTTGGGGGTCACAGCCAAAAAGGGAGACTTCGACTTCGCCGGATCAGTTGATTACACTTCTCATGACGACTACAAAACCGGTGACGGCGCCGAGTTTCAGAATACCGGACAGGATAGCCGGGTCCATTTCAGCCTCAATGGTGGTTACACCCTTTTTCCCAACAACCGGATTTCCATCGTTTTGAACGGTGTGGAGATAAACGCGGCCGGTACTCCCAACTATTTGAGCCAAAACGATCTGGACAACTACACTGACAAAAAAAATACCTCCGGCGATTTTATTTATGAGGGTGGCAATGCCAACGGTACCGTTTCCTGGTTGGGCCGTTATTTCATGGGCGAGGACGAAGATGAGTGGTTCTATCCCACCGCCAGCAATCCCACAGGTTATGACAACGATACCCCGGATGAACGCATAACCGATCAACAAGGTGCGCAACTGCAGGTGAGCACCCGTTATAAGGCGTTCGCCTTTACCACCGGGCTGGATTCGGTCGATTACGATATTGAAGCTTCCTGGGCGCCTCAGAAAACCACTTACAACAACTGGGCCGGTTTTTTGTTGGCGAAAGCCTTTTTGATGGATGGGCGCTTGGTTATTTCCAGTGGGGTTCGCTACGATCTTTACGATGTTGAAGTGGTTGAGCCGGCCGGCCGCATGGAAGATGACGACCAGTTCACCCCGACGGTAGGACTGGCCTGGATGGCCGCTGATAAACTTAAACTGCGCGCGCGTTATGCCGAGGCCTTTGTGATGCCCGGTGCCGATCAATTGGCATCGGACTATGTCAGTTTCGGCCGCCGGGTGGTGGGTAATCCCAATTTAAAACCGGAAACCAGTGAAACCTGGGAGGTGGGGCTTGATTATACCCCCGGCGCGCTGGAAGCCTCTGCAACCTGGTTTTCCACCGATTTTTCCGATAAAATTGAATTTACCGCCACCAGCGATGGCGTTTCGTCGTGGTCGAACCTGGGCAGTGCTTCCATTTCCGGTTTTGAAGGCGAACTGGCCTTTGATTTGGGTCAACAGATGGATTGGCCCTATGAAGTGAAACCATACTTGGGCTTTACATGGTTAACCGAAATCGAAGATCACGACACCGGTGACGGTTTGAAATATATAACCAAACGAAAAGCCTCTTACGGCATGGCGGTTAGCGATTACGACGGTTTTTCAGCCCGCCTGAATGTGGCTTACACCGGCAAGCAGGAGGTGGAAGATTGGGAAAGCGGCATCTACCCGACTCCCGTGGTGACGCTGGATGATTTTGCGGTCACCGATTTGGCGATCAGCAAGCGCATATATCAAAACGAAAAGGTGGGAGCGTTTACCCTGCGGGGTGAAGCACGTAATGTCTTTGACAAAAATTACGCCTACGTCAAAGGTTACCCCATGCCGGGCCGCAGCTTTTTTATAGGGCTTAATTGGGCGTACTAGGGACAGGAATAAAGATGCATCGGCTTTTCATCACCTTTTTCATTCTAATGGTTGGCATGACGCCGGCCGGCGTGGCGCAAGAAAACGATGCCGCCGCCCGGCGGATTGTCTCTTTGGGACCACTCAATACGGAAAATGTCTATCTATTGGGAGCCGAAGATCAGCTCATTGCCAACACGGTATACTGTGTTAAACCTCCCGATGCCAAAGAAAAGGAAAAGATCGGCACGCTACTCCAGGCCAATATGGAAAAGATCATCAGCCTCAAACCGGATCTCGTGCTGGCCACTTCACTGACACGACCCCGGCAAATCGCCAAACTGGAACGACTGGGTATCCAGGTGGTTCAATTTGACCAACCGGCAAGTTTTAACGACATTTGCTCCCAGTTTGTTGAGTTGGGGCGACTCTTGGGGCTGGAAAAAAAGGCCCGGGCCATCGTGGAACAGACCCGACGGGAAGTGGAAAAGATTCAACGTCAAACCGCCGGGCGCGTCAAGAAAAAGGTTTTTTTGCAAGTGGGGACCCGGCCACTTTTTTCATCAGTGGAAAACTCTTTTACCCATGACTTTATTGTACTGGGCGGTGGACAAAATATTGCCCAGGGAGCTTTGCAAGGCGTCTATAGCCGTGAAAAAGTGGTCGCCCGGAATCCCGATTTGATCATCGTCGCCATCATGGGGGCCGAAGGTGTTTCCGGTACAAAGGAAAAGGAGGAATGGTCCCGCTACACTTCCATCAAGGCGGTGAAAACCGGCAACATCCACGTGGTGGATCCCAATTTGGTCTGTAGCCCGTCACCCCAAACCTTTGTTCAGGCATTACGCACAATCACCAGGCTGATTCATCCGGAAGTGGGTATCCGTGAGTAACGCCTCTTTACGATCGGGAAACCGGCTCGCCGTTTTTGCGATTTTGCTGATGCTCCTGTTGGGTGTGATGGTGCTGGCCCTTTGTACCGGATCAACAATGATCCCCTTTGGCGATATGTGGACGATTTTAACCGACGGCAAAGGGGGCGCCGAATATACGATCTTGATGCGTATTCGGCTGCCGCGGGTCATTCTGGGTCTTGCCGTGGGTGGGTCCCTCAGCCTGGCCGGCACGCTGCTCCAGGGGATGTTTCGCAATCCCCTGGTGGAGCCTTACACGCTGGGTATTTCCGGGGGCGCCTCCTTGGGTGTGGCTCTGAACATCCTCTTTAATTGGCATGCCTTTATCGGGCCCATCGCCTATCCGGCATCCGGGTTCATAGGCGCGTTGGCGGTTATGTTTTTTGTCTACGGATTGAGCGTAAAACGCCAAAGTTTGGGACTAAGGGATATGCTGCTCATTGGTGTAATGGTCAGTTTTATCGCCTCGTCGGTGGTGATGCTGCTCATGTCCATCTCCAAAAGCGAGGATCTGCACGGGATTATCTTCTGGATCATGGGATCACTGGACGAACCCGATTTAACCCTCATCACCATCTCCGTGATCGTCTCTTTGGGCGGACTATTGATCAGCCATCTGTTTTGTCTACCCCTAAACGCCATGAGTTTGGGTGAGGAGGGGGCTCGGCATCTAGGCGTCCGGGTGACCAAAATCCGGCGTTGGTTGTTTTTGTTGGCGTCGCTTCTGACCGGGCTGTCCGTTTCCGTTGCGGGAATCATCGGGTTTGCGGGTCTGGTGGTCCCCCATTTCATGCGCATGGTGGCGGGACCCGATCATCGGGGACTCCTGGCCGGATCTTTTTTGGCCGGAGCCGCATTTTTAATCTTGTGCGATACTCTGGCCCGCACAATCATTTCGCCGCTGGAGTTGCCTGTGGGAGTTGTCACGGGAATCATCGGCGGATCTGTGTTTGTCTATGCCCTGACCCGCAAACGGACGGCGTTATGAAAAGAGTGCTGTTGGACATTCAAGACCTCACCTGTGGATACGGGGAAAAGACGGTATTGGAAAGGATCAGCTTAACCATCGCCCAGGGTGAGGTTGTCACCATTAGCGGCCCCAACGGTTCCGGGAAAACCACCCTCTTACGGGCCGTATCGCGCATCTTGCTACCCCGCCACGGCAAGGTGTTGCTGGCGGGGGTCGATATTCACCAGATGACGCCGGCATCCTTGGCCCGTAAGGTGGCTGTGGTGGGTCAATTACGGGAACCGGCGCCCATGACGGTCAAAGAATATGTCCTTTTGGGGCGAATTCCCTTTTACAAGCGATTTCAGTTTATTGAAACCGATCGGGACCGGGCTTTGGCCGATCGCTATATGCGTTTGACGGGAATGGCCCATTGCGAAAATATGCCTTTACATGAATTGAGCGGCGGCCAGATGCAGTTGGCCGCCATTGCCCGGGCACTGGCTCAGGAACCAACGCTGCTTTTGCTTGACGAACCCACGGCTCATTTGGATATCACCCATCAGGCAAAAATTCTGGATCTGATTCGGCGGTTGAACCGCGAACTTGAAATCACTGTACTCATGGTGCTCCACGATCTGAACCTGGCCAGCGAATATTCCCATCGGTTGGCATTGGTAAAAGATGGACACCTAGTTACTTGCGGTGAACCGGATCAGGTATTGACCTATACAACCGTGGAAGAAGTGTATGACACTGTTGTGCTGGTGGATGAAAATCCGCTTTCCGGGCGGCCTTATCTTTTCTTGGTAACCGAGGAGCAACGCCGGGCCCAACGCACCCAAACCGGAAAAAACGGATCAAGGGAATGATCAACATGCAAACTGTATGGCACCTATTTCAAAGCGGCGGGCCTGTGATGTGGCCGCTATTGGCCTGCTCGATCATCACTCTGACCGTGGTTCTGGAGCGCGCCTTTTTTTGGATCGGTCTGGAACGCAAACGTAACCGGCCCTTGATGGATGAAGTGTTGGAGATCGCCCGCTATGGCGACTGGGAAAGAATCAAAGCCCAAACTGCCGGATGCCGGGACCACGTCATTCGAATGCTGGCCGTGGGTATATTACATCGGGAGTTTTCCCTTAGCAAGGCCATGGAAGCCGAAGCGGAAGCAACCTTGAAAAAAATGCGCCGCTTTATGACCGTGCTGGACACGATGATTACCGTAGCCCCGCTGCTCGGTATTTTTGGAACGGTTCTGGGGATCATCACCTCGTTTAACCTGTTGGGCGCCAGTGGTATCGAAGACCCCAAAGCGGTGACCGCCGGGATCGCCCAGGCGCTGATCACTACGGCCACCGGTCTGGGTATCGCCATTTTAGCGGTCTTTCCCTATAATTATTTCAATACCAGAATTGAGGAAGCGGCCCATGTGATGGAAAAGTACGCCACCAGTTTGGAGATTGTCACCGATCGGACCAACAATAGCGGTCCACCCCTGGAACCGTCAACAATCCATCAGCACCGATGAGACTCAAACCCAACATCCGCCCCCGCCCCCGCATCGAGATGCTGCCGCTCATCGACATCGTCTTCCTGTTACTGGTCTTTTTTATCTATGCCATGCTGTCTATGGCCGTGCACCGGGGAATGGATGTGAACCTCCCCGGATCCGCGCAGGCGGAGCTAACCGAGGAGACGCCGCTTTCCCTTTCCGTCAAAACGACACCCACAGGGCTTGAACTCTATTTAAACAAACGACCCGTACTACTGAAGCATCTCGAAGCAGATCTTCGCCAAGCGGCCCTGCAATTAGCGGATCAATCCATGCCGGAAATGTCGCTTTTTGCCGACAAATCGGTCAGCTACCAGCAGCTTTACCAGGTGCTCGACAGTATCAACAGCGCCGGGATCGGGAAAATCTCGCTTCAGGCCGTGGCGGAGAAACCGTAGCATGGCCCGGTTTTGGGCGGGATTTTGCATTGCCGTGGGGTTCCATCTCCTGCTCTTTGCAGCTCCCATCCACCGCACGCCGCTGGAGCCCTCTTTCTTTCCAACAGAAACGGTCATTACCGTCCGTTTCAATCCCTTAACACCGAGCCCGCCGCCGGACGGAGTCGAAAGTACCTTCCCACCGGAACCTGCTTCAACACCGAAAGCAAAAATCGAACCGCAGCCCCCCAAACCCCGTCAAGTGAATACAAATAAAAAGCCGGCGGTAAATCCCCCGAAACCGCAGCCGGAACCGAAAGCAGCTTTGGAAAAACCAGTCCCCGAGCCGAAACCGGCGCCTGATACAGATGTGGCATCTTCACAACAACCCCGGAAAACCCAGACGTTTGCGACCCCCAAGACAACCACAATGCGTGGTACCACTGCCAATCAAACAGCTCCTGCGATTCGCACAGCCTACCCTAAAAACGAGGGCAACCCGCCACCTGAATATCCAACTTTGGCTCGGCGCCGGGGGTGGGAGGGAACGGTACAGCTTTCCGTGCGGGTGCTGGAAAACGGTCAGGTAGGCGATATCATGGTCATCAAAAGCAGTGGGCATTCTCTTTTGGACAAAACGGCTTTAGAAACGGTGAAACAGTATCGTTTTGCGGCCGGTGAAAAAGGAGACCAAAAAATCGCCATGTGGGTTGAGGTGCCCGTTCATTTTCGTTTGCAAAACGACGACTGATTCAGACCGCCCGCTTTTTGGAGGAACTCTCGTTGGCGCCTGAACGGAAGCGTGTTACTACCAACCGGGCTAAAAAATAGCCGCCGACGGCCAAAGGGAGGCCGTTAATCAAACCGTCCACCAACAGCGTCCAGAGGATGTGGGGTCCGCTTTGCATCAGGCCCGTTAGCTCACGGACACCCAGGTCATCCGGTACAACCCGGGTTAGCTCTATTCCCGTCACCTTAGCGCCCACAAACCAATTTATGCCGTAGACTGCGGGCGCGGTCACCGGATTGGTGATCCAGGCCCCGACACCGGCGGCGATTTTGTTCCATTTAAACAGTGCCGCTAAAAACACTGCTGCAAGAATATGAAATCCCAGAAAAGGGGTCATACCCACATAAAGACCCAGCGCCGCGCCCAGGCTGATTTCATGGGGATTGCCGCGAATTCTGACAAATCTATCGTAGATGCGGCCTAACCGGGGATGGTGCTGTAAAATTTTCATGGGCGCATTTTTAAAGATGTGAGGAGAAATACCAGCTTTTGGTTTCGAGGATCTATTCAGATTCATTGCTCCTTTGCAAAAACCGGCGCAAGGGGAAAAACATATCAACGTTGCGTTGATAACGCTGATACACAGCGCCGTATTGCCGAACGAGACGCCGCTCTTCCAAAAGCGCCCCCACAACAAAATAGAGCGTTAAAATCAGATTGGTGACCAGCGCCGCCGGGGTTACATCCCGGGCCCAAATGAGGGCGATTCCCCCACTGTACCACGGATGACGGACGATATTTAACACACCATCTACGATCAGCGGGACATTCTCATCGGTCTGATGCACTTGTGATGTTTCCTGCAACTGCGTAAGGCCTAAAAAACGTGCGATGTCGTATTGACGGGAACCACCCCAAAAAAGCAGCAGCGCCCATAAGGCCAATGCCGCCCGGATCCATCGCAGCCGGCCATCCCACGAAAAGAGTACAGTGCCATTGGCGCTCAGTGAAAAATAGACCGGTGGGATTAGGGTAATCAGGGCAATACTGTTATAGACCAGGCGCGTGTAGCGTTCACAACCGGGGCGCAGCCGTCGCAGCCAATCCGCCAAAGGAAACGCTATCAGCAGGCTATGTAAGGAACAAAAGAGAATCCAGCTTAGCGCAATCGGTATTAGTGGGTTAAGCGTCAATTGCAGCCAACAGGGCGGAGATCTTTTTTTCCGCCACCAGTGCTTTTTGCCATTGAGACGGGATCATCGCTACACCGTTGTGAGCGCCCAAAAGCATCCCCGCCAAAAGCCCCCGGGCCGATGAATCACCGCCCGCCATGACATTTTCGATCAACCCGGTGGTAAGGTCATTTTCATATTTGGCCACTAAATGAACCGTTGCAGGAAAAGCCGCCTCAATTTCACACATCTGCCCCATATCTTTGATAACCGTCATCGTATCCAAACCGGCGCTGTCCACGCCCTCTTCAAACCATTCGGCATAGGGGTGATCACTTTTGAATGGATCTACCGCCCGTTCAAGGGCCGTCACAGGCGTTATGCCTTTTAAAACCGCCCTCGCGGCCCGGGCGAAAATCTCCGCCGCATCAATCACCTGGGGATGATTATGGGTGAGCCGGGTCTGGGCCCGGGCCGCCGCGGCCAGGATATTTTCATCATCGGCATAACAATAGACCAGCGGTGCGATCCGGGAGGCGCCGCCCAGTTCATCGGAATTGGACCCGACTTCCGTTAGCGCCGCCCCGGTGCCAAAATGGGTCAGGGTTCGCTTACTGGCCCGGTCCATGTAGCCTTCGTAAGACTGCATATAGGTACGCCACGCATTGGCAAACCGGCTGATCTCAAAGGGCGCCGCGGCAAGGATTTCCAACAACAGCAATGTTTGATCCCCATAATGGGTAAAGGCTCCTGCCGGTTTACCCCGATGATACGAAGCGATCTTCGGCTCTAAAAAGGTTTCCACTCGGCCAAATTTTTTAACAATCACATCGGTGTTGTAAACCCAATGGACTCCCAAAGAGAGGGCGTCGGCGATAAAAGCGGCCATCACCATAGCCTTTTTGTTGTCCGGCATAGTTTTATCCCCTAAATATCAATCTCATTGAACCGCATCCATGACCCAGTTAAGGTGATAACGTATAACATTTCTCGCACTCTTTGAAAGAGTAGCCCTCAATCCGGAAGGTTTGTGTTGCAAAAGACATAAACGATTACCATCAGGAGGGATACAGATGCACCCTAACAAAAGTGTACGGTCAAAAAAAGAGGCAAGAACGGGACAAATCATTCGAGTTGCGCACGAGTAGCTAAGTGAATTCTCAACCGCCTGAAGGCGGTGGCTGCGGCGGCCAGGTTCGCTCGGCCGGATGAAATCCAGCCATCGCAGCCGCCATAAAAGACCGTCGCTTTCAAGCGACGGTCTTTTATGAAAGAAAAACGCAAAACCTTCGACTGTAGTCGGCGGATATCCGCTTTTGGCCCTACGGACCTGCTACAGCCTTCGCCTAAAGGCGAGGGTATTTCTCCCATACCCGAATGGGACAATAATGACGAGGCAATTGTCACCCGAATTACGCGGCAATCTGAGAGAAAAACAGCGGACTCGACAAAAAAGGAAATAAGGTTATACTCGGGGCGGACATCGTCGGTCTCCTTTCTCCAAAGTTGGCTTTTTACCATCCCGGATAAAGGATCAGCCTGACGATGTCCATTTTTATTGGCGACACAATAACTCCAACCAAAATTGGAGAAGAACCAAAAGAAATCAATGAAGGAATCCAAGCAACTTAAACGTAGTATGGTCTCTTTTATCATGGGATGTTTTTTAATGGTGGTTCCCGCCCTGACAGGTACCAGCCAGGCGGAGGACTCGCCCCAATGGCTTGACCGCATCACCATCAGTGGCTTGATCGAAGTGGAAGCCGGTTTCGAAAGTGTCGGCGCAGCCCCGGGAGATAGCGGGGAGAGCTCGGATTTAGTCCTGGCAACCGTTGAGTTGGGTATTGAAGCGGCGATCACCGATCATGTTTCGGGAAGCATTCTCTTTTTGTATGGGGATGGCGAAGATATTAGGGTGGATGAAGGCTTTTTGACCCTCAGCGGCGGGGATGCCGTGCCCGCCTATCTGACCGGCGGAGAGTTCTATGTTCCCTTTGGCAATTTTGAGTCCCACATGATTTCCGACCCATTACCCTTAGAGATCGGTGAAACCCGTGAGACGGCGTTGTCGGTGGGAACCCGGAGCGGCGGCTTTTACGGTGCGGCCTATCTTTACAACGGCGACGTGGATGAAGCCGACGAAGAGGATGATCATATCAACAACTTTGGCGCCCACGCAGGCTATGCCATGGAGAGCGATGACATGAGCCTGGATATCGAGGTCGGCTACATCAACAACCTGATCGACGCCGACGGCTGGGAAGGGGTGCTTGAAGATGAAAATCTCGCCTTACGCAGCTATGTAGGCAGCGTAGGCGCCCATGCCATCGTGACCATGGATGCTATCACCTGTTATTGCTGAAGTGATCACAGCCCTCGATGACATCGAATGGATTGACGAAGCGGGTCAAATGGTATCCGAGGAGGTCATTTTAGCCTGGAACACCGAGATCGGCCTCACCGTCCCGCTAGGTGGCAAGGAAGGCGCCTTTGCCGTGGCCTACCAAGGTACCGAGAATGCTTATGACCGTCTGCCGGAAACCCGCTATATGGGGTCGTTCGGGTTTGATCTGATGGAAGGCGCCGGTCTGGCCTTTGAATACCTGCACGATGAGTTTGAAGGCGGCGATGAGGCCGATGTGGTTACCGCTCAACTGGCAATTGAGTTTTGATGGCGTCGTAAAAAGACTCATCTGCGGCGTTGTTGTGGTTTGCCAAACACTCGACACATCCCCTGCCCCCGGCAAACCGCAACGCCTTATATATGAGCCGTTTTCCTTAGTCGTCCATGTAACTTTTTACGAGTGCATCCATTTAAGTCTATTTTAAAAACCCCCTTTAAAAATCCTTCCGCCTAAAAATGGGCGGCGCCAACAAGGTGTCGCCCGTTGCCTTTCTCGGTCGCGATCAATTAAAAACATGATTTTCTAAGCATCTGCTGAAATCGTCCGCCCAATAGCCACATCCAACATCTTTGTTAACTGTATGGTCCGAGTACCCGGTCTGCCGTTACCGATGACGATCTCATCTACCTGAACGACCGGAACAATACCTTTGCTGGTTCCGGTGATAAACACCTCATCCGCCGCCAGAAGTTCCTTTAAAAGAACCTCCCGAATTTCCAATGGGAAAACAGGTCGTGCCGTTTCAATGACCACTTTGCGCGTGATACCCGATAGAATACCCTCGGCCGGGGTAATCAACGTACCTTTGGAAAAAAGAAAAACATTGGTGCTGGTCCCTTCCAAAACTTGCCTGGCGGTATCCAGATAGAGGACTTCCACGGCGCCTTGTTGGCGCGCCTTTTTCATGGCCAAGGCGGCGGGAATATAGTCGATGCTTTTGGCATCGGGAATGTTGCGCTCCTGGTAGAGGGTAATCAGCTTAACCCCTTTTTGATACCACCAGTCAGGATAGATCGGAATCGGCGATATCAGCACCAGCAGGCGGGGCTGGTTCTCAAAAGTGGCAAAATCAGAACTGGCGCCTCCGGTAATGACCACCCTGACATAGGCGTTGGTAATTTCGGGGTTTTTGCGGATCGTTTCCATAACGATACCGGTTAGTTCTTCCCAGCTCCAGGGAATCGTCAACCCAATCCGCCGGGCCGATCCTATCAACCGTTCCAGGTGGGCCGGCCAATGAAACGGCTTGCCGTTATAGGTGCGAAACAGATCAAAGACACCGTACCCCCGCAAAACCGCCAGATCGGTAACGGGCAGGACCGCTTGGTCAGCAGGGACATACCGGCCATCCACATAAAATATCGCCATACGACTCCCGTTGCGTTTACAACATCCGGTCAAAAGAGAGACGGAGTGTTTTTCACAATTTATTCTACCCATCCAAAACGGTTGACACCTATCAGCCGTCCTACGAACTTGTCAATGCGCCCGGCTGTTTAACCCGTTACCATGACAAACCCCTCCTCTTTCAGGCTTGCTTTCAATAATGATCTGCTGTATACGCAAATGTAAAATTATTGATGCCGATGCCGACACCCTTCTCTTCCCCTTTGATGCCCGACTACTCTCGTCGAAACGACACTCTCGGGTTATACATCTGCACCGATTTTTAATGCCGATCACCTTAGATCTATTGGAACAGACGGCAAACAAATGTCATACCGTGGTTACAAGTACCTAATCAGTGAAAATATTATCGGAACGTACCCTACCAAATTTATAGGAGGTCACCGATGGAGTTGAGGGGAACAACCAGACGACTGCTCTGTTATTTTGTTTGTTTGCTTTGCGCCGCACTTCTCTTTTCATGCGCGGGGTCATCTGACGCCCAAACGGAGACACAACAACCAATGATGGTCACATTAAACATTCTTGATCTGTCCGAAAAAGCGCCTGTTTCAGTCAAACTTGGCTTTACCCTTCATAACGACACGGCCAACAGGTATGAAGTGCTCAAATGGGGAACACCTTTTGAAGGTGAGTTTAACGACAATATGTTTGATGTCACCAGAGATGATCAGCCCCTTCCCTATCTGGGTCGGCAATTTAAACGTGGCGCGCCCCAAAAAGAGGACTTTATTGAAATGGCGCCCCACGGTGAACTTTCAACCTCGCTCTTATTGGAAAATGGTTACGCCGTGAATCAACCGGGACATTATACGGTTCAATACCGTAAACCGTATCTTACCTTGAGGGATGGGCAGGGTGAGGAACAATTAAGGCCGATAATGTCCAATCGGGTGGAGTTTGACATCAGTCGTTAATTCAGTTGACGCCAACTGCGGCGAAACGAATAAACCAAAGGTAATGCTATCCAGGAAAGGCGGTTTAACCATGCGGATAAAAATATGGGTCTTATTTGTAACGGCTCCATTTCTTTGCATCCCGGCCCTTTGGGCCAATACACCCTTACCGCTCACGGCCAAACTTGAATTGCTGGATGTCAGTGAAAACGGTCGGATCTCGGTCGCTCTAAAGTTCACCCTGCAAAACAACGCTGAAAATCCCGTTGAAATGCTCAAATGGGGCACACCGTTTGAAGGGGAGTTTACCCGGGATACGTTCAACATTGTGAGCAATGGCGAACGGACGCCTTATATCGGGAAAGTGGTTAAAAGAGCTGCGCCCCAAGCCAAAGATTATATTGAAATACCCGGAAAAGGCGAATTGTCGGAAATCGTTTTTTTGGAAGATGGCTACAAGATTTATGCGCCTGGTGTGTATACCGTTGCGTTTATTGATGCGCCGATGCAGATAAGAACGACGCTAAAGAGTATGACCCTAACTCCGGCTGCATCTGATGGGGTTGAATTTGAGATTATCTACGGTACCAGCGCTGAATTGGCTGCAAGTCCGACGCCTCCTAAGCGTAAATGCTCCAATTCCCAGTCCGATACCTTCCAATCAGCCCTTAGCGCAGCACAAAATATTGCCTCGGTGGCCCGGCGGGCGCTGCACAACACGCCAGTCGACCAACGTCCACAGGCGCGACGCTATTTAGAGTGGTATGGCGCCTATAATGAATCCAGATATGCAAAAGTCACATCCAATTTTGACAGCGTCTATGATGCTCTATTTAATAAATCCATCACTTCCGACTGCCCCGGCGACTGTCCCGATGCCTTTGCCTATGTTTACCCTGATCAACCCTATGTGATCTATTTTTGCGACGCTTTTTTCCAGGCCCCATTGACCGGCACGGATTCCAAAGCCGGCACAATCATTCACGAACTGACCCATTTTACCGTGGTGGCCGGAACCGATGACGTGGTCTACGGACAATCCGGCGCCCGCAATCTGGCCCGAACCGATCCTGACACAGCCATTAAAAATGCCGACAACCATGAATATTTTGCGGAAAACACCCCGCCATTGCCCATGTCTGGCGGTGGTGGCGACGGCACTGGAAGCAGCGGCTGCTTTGTACAATCGCTGATCGACTAATCCTAAAACCTGGATACTGATCGGCTGGTATAATGGCATTATCAGCTAACGTGAATCCTCAACCGCCTAAAGGCGGTGGCTTCGGCGGCCAGGTTCGCTCGGCCTGCCTGCAGCAGGCCGGCCGGATGACATCCAGCCATAGCAGCCGCCATAAAAGAGCGTCGCTTGTAAGCGATGGTCGTTTATGAAAGAAAAACGCAAAACCTTCGACTGTAGTCGGAGGATATCCGCTTTTGGCCCTACGGGCCTGCTACAGCCTTCGCCAAAAGGCGAGGGGTTTTCCCCCATTCCCCGAATGGGACAATAATATCAATCGCGGATCTTGGGGGCGCAAATGCTTGCCAAAGAATAACAGATGAGTCAAAGTATAATGTGTAACATTGGTATGAATTGATCCATCATAGCGCATAGTGGAATAACAGTGAAAAACAAACTGATAGCGCTGATTGAGAATGCTGTCAGCACCGCCCGGACGGAGGGTGTGCTGCCCACCGGAAAAACTGTTTCGGTGGAGATTGAAGAGACCAAGCATGAGACTCATGGTGACTTTTCCTGTAATATTGCCATGGTATCGGCACCGATCTTCAAAATGGCGCCTCGCAAAATTGCTGAAACGATCGTTGCACACATTGATGATAGCGCCAACATAGTAGGCGATATTCAGATTGCCGGACCCGGCTTTATCAATTTTTTTGTGTCGGCCTCGGCCTGGCTGCCGTTGCTTGAAAGGATCACTATCGACGGCGACCGGTTCGGCGCCGCCGATATCGGCCAAAACCGTAAGGTTCAAGTGGAGTTTGTCAGCGCCAATCCCACCGGGCCCTTACATGTCGGTCACGGTCGAGGTGCCGCCGTGGGTGACGCCATCGCGCGAATTTTAGCGTTTAGCGGATTTAATGTTCAAAAAGAGTACTATGTCAATGATTCCGGACGCCAGATCCGTACCTTGGGACGCTCGGTTTTTCTACGCTATCAAGAGCTACGCGGCGTTAAACCCCCTTTTCCGGAAGATTGTTACAAAGGGCAATATATTGCTGACCTAGCTCGCGAAATGCAGTCTCGCCATGGTCCAGAGCTGTTGGATATGCCGGAAAAAAAGGCCATTGACCTCTGCGCCCGGCATGGTGCAAAAGTACTGTTGGCCGGAATCAAAAATGATCTGGCCGCCTTTGACATCCACTTTGACTGCTGGTTTAGTGAACAGTCCCTATATGACACCAACAAGGTTCAACAAACCATCGACGATTTTACCCAAAAAGGGGTTATATACGCCCACGATGGTGCTCTCTGGTTTAAAACCACCGACCATCATGACGAAAAAGACCGCGTGGTGGTCAAAAACAGCGGGCTAACCACCTATTTTGCCTCGGACATCGCCTATCACTACGACAAATATGCCCGTGGGCTGGAGTGGGTGATTGATGTGTGGGGGGCCGATCACCATGGCTATATTCCTCGTGTCCGGGCGGCCATTGCGGCCGGCGGCTACCATCAAGGGCAGTTTGATGTCATTTTGGTGCAGCTGGTTAATCTGCTCCGGGACGGCAAACCGGTCGCCATGTCGACTCGGAAAGGTGAATTTGTCACCCTCAAAGAGGTGATTGATGAAGTGGGTGTTGATGCCGCCCGGTTTATCTTTTTAAGCCGCGGTTCCGACAGCCCATTGGATTTTGACCTGACCCGTGCCGTTCAAAAAACCAACGACAATCCGGTCTATTATGTCCAATATGTGCACGCCCGGATTACCAGTATTTTGAAGAAAGCGGAGCAAGGTAATATCGATCTTCAAACGGCGTCCACCCGGCCGCTTTCACAACCCGATGAACTGCGGCTGATCAAACTACTCAACCGTTTTCCTGAAATCGTGGTCCGGGGGGCCACCCGGCTTGCGCCACATCTCGTTACTTTTTACCTGATGGACTTGGCCGGTGCTTTTCACTCTTTTTATAACAAACACCGAGTGCTGGGCAACGACCCGGCCATGACCAAAAGCCGTGTTCGGCTCATTATAGCCACCCGGCAGGTGCTAAAAAACGGACTGACCCTGTTAGGGGTTGCGGCACCCGAAGTGATGTGATCAAACTTGCGATGTTACCGAAATCAGCATAAAATGACACCATGCGCAAAACACCGCCACGTAAAAAAACACAACGGCCGTCCAAGCATGCCGCTCCGGGGTTTCAACGCAAATTTTGGATCGGATTATGCGTGGTCTCATCGGCCTGGATGTTTTTTTTTGGCTTGATGGTGGGACGGGGATTGGTCCCTTCCCAGTTTGATATCCCCAAACTCGAACGCCAATTGGCCGATCTGGCACAACCCGTTAACCAACCCGAGGGGACGGCCGGGCAAAAAGTAATCCCGCAGCCGGATATTCCCGCTCCTGAACTCTTTGAGGCGTTAAAAGCACCGGATCCGGTATTGGACCTTCCCGAAGAGAAACCGGCTGATGCGCCGGCCCGAGGACCTATTAAAACCAAACGGACTCCGGCGCGCTTGAAAAAGAAAAAAAGCCGACAAACCATTACCGCCTCCAGGCCTTTGACAGAGGCGCCCAAGCCGCCAACGCCTGTTACAAAGGAACGCCTGGTGGTGCAAGCCGCCGCCTATAAAGACCTTGACGCGGCCAATGAAGCGGTGGCGACCTTGCAGCAACTGGGTCATCGCGCCTATGTCGCCTCGGTGGAAATCGAGGGTAAAGGAATTTGGCATCGGGTCCGCCTGGGTCCTTATGGCACCAAGGCCGACGCCGACCGGACCGTGCAGCGTTTAAAAGAAAAAAAGATTGATGGCTACATCATTCAGTAAACAAACGATAATTTATTCGGAGGTATCTAATGAAAATAACCCAAGAAGATATCCGCCATGTGGCGAAGTTGGCACGCTTGGAACTTTCCGAAGAGGCCATCGAAGCCTTTAATGATCAGTTGGGTGATATCTTGAGCTATATGGAGACATTGAATCAGGTGGACACCCGGCAGGTAGTGCCTACGGCTCATGCCATCGACTTGACCAACGCGCTGCGCGGCGACGAGAAGAAACCACATCTGGAACCTTCCAAAGCACTGGAAAACGCCCCGTTACAAGATGACAGCGCTTTTATTGTTCCAAAGGTTGTTGGCTAAAGGAAAGCATGAACAGATCCCAACTGACCATTCATGAGGCACTGGCGCGGCTGCAAAGCGGTGACATCTCCGCAGTGGAGATAACCCGGTCGGTATTGAAACGCATCGAAAAACTAAACGATGCCTTAAACGCTTATATTACCGTTGACACTCAAGAAGCTTTGGCGCAAGCGGAAAAAGCCGATCAAAAGCGGGCCGATGGCACAGCCGGGCCTCTGGCCGGCATTCCCGTCGGTTTAAAAGATTTGATCTGCACCGAAGGGATGTTGACTACCTGCGGGTCAAAAATATTGCAAAATTTTATGCCCCCTTTTGACGCCTATGTGGTCCGCCGGTTAAAGGCGGCCGATGCCGTCCTGTTAGGCAAGCTCAATATGGATGAGTTTGCCATGGGTTCATCCAATGAAAACTCGGCCTTTGGGCCGGTGAAAAACCCCTGGCATTTGGCTTATACGCCGGGAGGGTCCAGTGGTGGCGCCGCGGCAGCGGTGGCCGCCGATCTCTGTTTAGGCGCATTGGGCAGTGATACGGGCGGGTCCATCCGTCAGCCGGCCGCATTTTGCGGTATTACCGGATTCAAGCCAACCTACGGCCGGGTATCCCGCTTTGGGCTTGTGGCCTATGCATCTTCACTGGACCAGATCGGCCCCATGACGGACAATGTCACCGATGCGGCGCTCTTGCTAAACGTTATTGCGGGCCACGACCCTGACGACTCCACTTCGGTGAACCGGCCGGTGGAGAATTATGCCACCTATTTAAAGGAAGATGTAACCGGTCTGACCATTGGAATCCCCAGAGAATATTTCAACTCGCCGGGTCTTGACCGGGAAGTCGCTGACGCCATCACAGCGGCCATGGAAACTTTTCAAAGACAGGGTGCCCGGTTTATCAATATCTCCTTACCCCATACCCAATATGCGCTGGCCACCTATTACATTATCGCCCCGGCCGAAGCCAGCGCCAATCTGGCCCGCTATGACGGGGTCAAATATGGTTTGCGGGCCGCCGATGCGGACCATTTGACGGCCATGACCACCCGGAGCCGGAGCGAAGGTTTCGGCCCCGAAGTCCAGCGCAGGATTCTTTTAGGCACCTATGCCCTCTCTTCGGGTTATTATGACGCCTACTACGGCAAGGCCTCCCAGGTACGCACATTGATCATTGATGATTTTAAAAAGGCCTTTTCCAAATGTGACTTGTTGCTTGCTCCGGTGACACCCACACCGCCCTTTAAATTGGGTGAGAAAACGGATGACCCGCTCACCATGTATCTTTCAGATATTTTTACCTTATCAGTCAATCTGGCCGGGATTCCGGCCATATCGGTACCCTGCGGTCAATCCTCCGGTGGACTACCCATCGGGTTGCAATTAATGGGACCCCATTTTGCAGAAGGCCCGCTTTTACAGGCTGCCTATGCCTTTGAACAGGCCACTTACGCGGGCGCCGTTCCACGTCCCCCGTTAAGCGGCTTGACCGGGGATTGATGGATTTGTAAACAGGCAACGGGACGGCAATGGGAAAAAGAGCCATATGCGAAACGTTGTGATTTTTCAGGATCGAAACCATACAATGTCGTAGATGGAACTTTTGGCGACACCATCAAAGGAGGAACCATGACCACCATTCAACCCAAAGGCGAAGCTATCAAAACGGCCATCAAATGGGTTTCCGATCAGCGTATGGATGATCCGGAGACAGCGTTGGACAAACTGGTTCAAAAAGCGGCCCTTAGCTTTGATCTCTCGCCGGTTGACGCCCTGTTTTTAGAACGTTTTTTCCAGGAATCGGAAAAGAGCCCGTCATGACGGAGATTCGTATTCTTCCCGAAGTTATTTCCAATAAGATCGCTGCCGGTGAAGTGGTGGAACGGCCCGCTTCGGTGGTCAAGGAGCTTCTGGAAAACGCCCTGGATGCAGATGCCCGAAAGATTCGGGTTGAAATTGAAAAGGGCGGACGAACTTTGATCCGGGTGGTCGATGACGGTCACGGCATGGGAAGGGACGACACGCTGCTTGCCATCGAGCGCTACGCTACCAGTAAAATTCATCACGATGACGATCTTTTTGCCATCAAAACCCTGGGGTTTCGGGGCGAAGCCCTGCCCAGTATTGCGGCGGTCTCTAAATTCACTTTAGAATCCCGTCCCGCAGATGTGGAAAGCGGCGCCCGCGTTGAGATTCATGGGGGAAAGCTCGTCCATATCAAGGCCGCTGGGATGCCCCCCGGCACCATGGTGACCGTACGGCAGCTTTTTTACAACACCCCGGCCCGCCGCAAATTTTTAAAAACAATCAATACGGAAACGGGCCATATTGCCGATACGGTGGCACACATGTCCTTGGGACGGCCTGAAGTCCAGTTCAGACTGATCCATAACCGGCGGGTGGTCAAAGAGTGGCCGGCGGTCAAAGAGCCCCTGGTACGGGTGATCCAGGTTTTGGGAAATGCGGTGAAAGGTAAACTGCAACCGCTTGGAGCCAGTGACGGTGACATGACCGTTACCGGTCATGTGGCCCTCCCCGAGATCAGTCGCAGCACCGCCCGGGGGGTCTACACCTACGTCAACGGCCGCTTTGTCAAAGACAAGGTTCTACGGCATGCCGTTTATGAAGGTTTTTCAGGACGCCTCATGAAGGGGACCTATCCTCTATGTGTTATCTGGTTGAAACTGCCTGCCGATGAGGTGGATGTGAATGTGCATCCCACCAAGCACGAGGTGCGTTTTCGCCAGCCCAAAAGAGTCCACGACCTCATCACCGTGGCGGTAACGGCGGCACTCAAAGCGGGCGAAAAACCCATTTGGTCAACCCGTTTGCAAGCGGAGGAGACAACACCCCAAAAAGGCGTCTCCGAGACCCCGGCGATATTTAAACGGGTTGCCGAAACAATCAAAACCGGTTTGGACCGGATCGATTTGCCCCCAACAGAACCTCCGTTGAATTCTTACCGCCTGAATCCCCATGCTGATCAGACGCATATTTCCCCAACCGCAGCGGAACAAACATCCTTAACCGAAGCTGATCCAGGAGTTGATTTGCGGATTATCGGCCAACTGCGCAACACTTACATTGTGTGCGAATCCCCCAAGGGGCTTTTACTTCTTGATCAGCACGCTGCCCATGAGCGGATTCGCTACGAGGTTTTTAAAAAGGGGGTGGATGGTGCAAAAATTCCCCGCCAGCAGCTGCTGATGCCGGAAACCATTGAGCTGAGCTTTACGGAAACTGAAATTTTGATTCAAATGCTGTCCGATTTAAACCGCATGGGATATGAGATAGAGCCCTTTGGCGGCAATACTTTTGTCATCAAGTCGGTCCCTGCCATTTTGGGCCAAGTGGCCACGGAACCCATTATTAAAACCATGGTTGAAAAGATGGCCCAGGTTGGCATCGCAACCAACAAAGACGCCGCAGTCAACGAGATGATCACCACCGCCGCCTGCCACGAAGCCCTGCGCGCCAAAGAGCGGCTTCATAATGAAGAGATGCGGCAACTGATCGCGCAGTTGATGCGTTGCGACACCCCAGCCCATTGTCCCCATGGTCGGCCCACCTGGATTGAATGGCCCATGTCCAAACTGGAAAGGGATTTCGGCAGAGTAGTCTAAACTGAAAATTTTATGAAACCGTTTGTAAGTGCCAAATTTCTGTAAGCTTACCAATAAGTTTCTTTTGCCTGCTCTTAATTATATCTGGCGTCCATTCCTCCTCGTTCAATACTTGTGTGGTTAATGCAAAACGAGAGATGCCGTCCCGTGACTTGAAATACTTTTTTTTCTTCTGTTTGAAATCATAGTTGCGAGCCTGGCTGTTTTTTCGACGGGAGAGAAGAACTAGATTCCCCAGGCGGTGAGTATATCGTTCCCGTATTTCAGTAGAGGGAAACCATTTTGTCCAAACACTATTATTAGGTGGATTCTGGGGCAAAACGTGTTCAACAGAAATGATGGAGTAATCATAAAATACCGTTTCCTCAGACAACACCGAGTCTAATCTTAACAGTACATATCGGGGAACATTTCTTATATGGTAAATATCACCATTAAGTTGGTCCCGTATGCTTTTCTTCTCTGTAGATGTCAAGTGCAAAGCAGAATTTGAAGCGAACAAACCCTCGTCGTTCTCAATGGCAGTTAGTAAACGCCCATATCTTTCCAAACGGGTATTTATGTGAGCGCGATATATCATCATTCCCGCAGCCAATCGCTCTAAATCGGTGAAAAACCGTACCAACATTTCATGATTCGACTGATATTTTGAATAACACAAAATTGCTGGAGGTAACCAATCAAAGTTGTCAATTTTGTTAAGCCAGCGTAGCAGAGAATTCAAAGTTTTTGCATCATCGGTATTTTGATACGAGCTGTTTACTATATCGGAATATGCACCAGCCAAAGGATACAGTGTATTGTCAATAAATTTAATAGGGTCTTTAGTTGGATTAACATACTCGCGGAAACCTTTAAGGAGGTTTTCACGTGGCTTTGATTTACGATAAATCATACGAATATGAGCAAACAAATCCTGAAATGCATCTCGTCCCAACATATCCTCAATATCTTCCCATTTTTTTGTGTATTGCTCCTGGTCTGAATCAGCTATCTCTCCAATAATTTCAGCTTTTAAAATATCAGTAGGTGATAAATCCATACCACGATCATTTAAGATAGAAAAAACTCGGTAAGCAGCATCAAGGTCGGGAGTGGACACAACAATGAGAAAACACCGTTTGATAATAAACCGAGCAAGTCGCTCTCGCTGTAATTGCAAAAGTTCATTCAGTTTCTTTTGAAAATGTTTGGCATTATCGCGGATGTTCCGTTTTGCATCTGGCAGCTTCGTTTCGATCACACCATCAAGTTTTCCTAGACCATCTTCATCTAGAATATATTTTTGAAAAAAATCGTGGTCACGTTCACGCATAGTTAAACGTGAACGGTCGGGAGTTCCCTTTACTACATTCCCTTTTTCATATAAAAAAGTGGTGAGGCCTTCAGAAAATTTGGAAGGTGTCATGTGGCGGATAATCGCAAGTAAAATAGCCAAAGTGGTTAATCTTTGTTGACCATCTACAACCTGTGCATCTGGGGAATTACCTTTGATGAGTACAATGCTTCCTAAAAAATATGGATTAATTTCCTCAATGGGTTCACTTCCATTTCCCATATAATTTAGCAAATCATCAAGTAATTCACCTGCATGTTCAGTTATCCAAGAATAGGGGCGTTGGTAATGTGGGATCGTAAAAGCAAAATCATCACTAAAAACTTTTTCAATGGATTTTTCGGCACCGTGTATATCTTCTACTCTTGACATTTGTCCTCCGACCTGTAAGATAAACTACTCACATAAAGCCTAACAATTTGAATACACATACATTATGAGGTCTTTGCATAACACCCCTTTTGGCCCAATTTTGGCGTCAGGCCCAAAATTTAATCCTCGAAATATTCAATATATTCCTCCGGTTAAATTTTTCGCCTTTCCTGAATTGAACAAAAATAGATCTCCTGCAAAGGTCTCTTATCCTGTCATACGCTCCTGATTTTTACAATGGCGCTTTGATTGTCAGTGGCCTTTTGAATTACAACCCCGTCTATCTTTAACCTGGGAAAGTGATCAACCCAACAGCATTCCAACGACCGCTTTCATAAATGCGGGCAGATCATCCGGTGTGCGGCTGGTGATGAGGTTTTTATCCACGACCACCTCTTCATCAACCCAATCGGCGCCGGCGTGAATCAGATCGTCCTTGATGGCAAAAAGTGATGTAACGCGCCGGTTGGCAAGGATTTTGGCGGAGGCCAGCATCCATCCGGCATGGCAAATAGCCGCCACGATTTTTCCGGCGTCAAAGGAATCTTTGACCAGCGTAACCATTGATGCATGGCGGCGCATGATATCCGGCGCGTAGCCCCCCGGGATAATGATGCCGTCAAAATCAGCGGTATTTAGATCTTTGGCATCGGCGTTTGCCTTAGCCGGAAGCCCCGCTTTACTGGTATAGTCAGAGCCTCCCGACCCCGCCACGACCACCTCGACACCAGCCTCCTTCAGGCGGTAATAGGGATACCAGAACTCAAATTCGTTATACATATCTTCAATCAGTATGATCATTTTTTTTCCTGTGGGTGTCATTACATGCTCCTCTTTTGGGTAGTTTCTAACCGACTGTTATATACGAATAGACCCTTGCAATGCATGTAAAAATACAATTTTGGGTTTTTATGTTGGCAGTTGCAAGAACCTGCAATTTTATCGACGCTGAAGAAGGAACCGCACTGCGCCCCAAAGAGCCGCATGGGGATTCAGAATCAGCCGAACGGGGATTGTTTTTAGAAAAGCTCCAGCCGGGCCGCGGGCGGTAAATCCGGTCATAAAATAATGTTGCACAAAGGAGGCGATCTTGGGGGGAATACCGCCGCCGATATAGACCCCGCCGCCGCAATTCAAGGACAAGGCCATGGTGGCGCCCACGGTTCCGATCATTTCGGAAAATATTCGCAGCGCGGTCACTGCCGTGGGGTCGTTTGCAAGGGCTGCCTGGCTGATATCCGTCGGTTTTTTGAGTGCTTTCATTTTTTTCGAGTTCTTTTTTTGTAAAACAAGCCATTGATAAATGTTGACCAACCCCGGCCCGCTTAACACACTTTCCCAACTGACATATTTTTGTTTACGGTGCAAGAAGGACCACAAATCGGCATGTTCGCCGGTTTGCGGGGCAAAGGCGCTGTGGCCGCCTTCCGAGGCCAAGGGTGTAAGCCGCGTGTCATCCATTTGTAAAAAAGCCTGACCCAATCCGGTACCCACGGTCATGACGGCGGCGGCCTGTGAACGGTTGGGGCGGCCCGGATTCAGCACGGCCAATGCGCGCCCCCGTAAATAGGGAACAGCCATGGCTGTCGCCTCTGCGTCATTAATCAGATAAACCGGCTTGATCTTTAAATCCCGTATCAGCCCGGATTGGGATAACCGCCAATCCAAATTCGTTAATTGGGAGCGGCCCGCCGTCACCCGCCCGGCCACGCCAAAACAGGCGCTGATAATTTTGGCCGGGTAGTAATCTAAAAATTTCTGGATGAGCGGGACTACACCATCAAAAGCGCGGCTGGGATAGGTTTTGCGCAGAATCAGGCGTGGGCGGCCGGGCGGCGGCGGCGTAAAAAGCGCCAGGGTCGTTTTGGTACCGCCGATATCACCGATGAGGATGAAAGCTCTTTTTTTGCGCTGACCAAAAGAGCCGTTGGCCATCTACTCTCCTTTAAATCGCTTGATGATTTTCGGTATAAAAAAGGAGAAAACGAAGAGGGCGATGGAAAAGAAGACCTTAAAAGAGAAGAGCCCGCTCCAATTCCCCGAAGCCCATACCGCTTTTAATGTACCAATAAAAAAGGTAAAAATAAAGGTCCCGACCAAAATCCCCAAGCCGGTCCCGAAAATGTAGTCGTTAAACCGTACCTTGGTTAGTCCCATACCAAAGTTCATGGCGGAAAAGGGAAAGTAGATTAGGCGCAGGTACAGTACCGTTGCAAAACCGTTTCGTTCAATGGCGTCGTCGTATTTTTTCAGTTTATTGCCGATGAGCCCGGCGGCGAACTCGCGTCCCAAGGTGCGGCCGATAAAAAAGGAGAGGGCCGCCCCTAACATGGCGCCGATCCAGGCATAGACAAAACCGAGGTAGGGACCGAAGATGATTCCGCCGAGACCGGTTAAAAGGGTTCCCGGCAAGAGCAGCGAAACCCCCACGGCGTAAATTGCGATAAAGACCGGCGGCGCCCAAAACCCGGCGGTATCCAAAAAGGCGCCCAACGTTTCAGGGTTGAGATACGCTTTAATAGGCGTATAGCGAAAGAGCAAAATGGCGCCGATGATAAAGAGCACCAGCAGAATCATCTTCATTCCACCCTTTTTTGACGGTCCCGCAGTTGTATCGCTGTGGGCGGATTCGGTCGTAGGTTCCATAAACCGGCTCCTAAAGATTTCTATTCTTCACAAGTGTCTTCATCGCAATGACAAGCGCGGCCCTTTAGGTTAAAAAAGAATTTTAAACCTTTTTTGACCTTTTCGGAAAATATCTTGGTGGCCAGCAACGATCCGGCCACTTTTTTATTGATTTCGCCCAGGGTCGGATATGGGTGGATGGCCCCGGCCAAAGTGGAGAGTTTGACTCCGCCGTTGAGCAGGGCCACCCATTCGCTGATCAGCTCACCCGCATGGGGTCCCAGGATCTGAACGCCCATCGGCTTTTCCTTTTCATCCAGAATCATCTTAATCCGTCCGGTTTGGGCCCCTTCGGCCAAACCACGGTCATTTTCGATAAAATTTTCCGACCAGACGGTGTAATGAATACCCGCTTCCTTTGCGCCCTTTTCATTCATACCGATGCTGGCCAACTCGGGGTCGGCATAGGTACACCACGGCAAGTAGGTGTAGTTGACCTTGCGGGGCAACTTGAAAATGGCGTTAGTCACCACAATACCGCCTTCGTAACCGGCGGCGTGGGTGAACTGAAATCCGCCGTTGACGTCACCAGCGGCATAGATATGTTTATGAGAGGTGCGCAAGCGGTTGTCCACCTGGATACCGCCCCGATGCTGCTCAATACCGATATCTTTTAGCCCCAATCCTTCAACATTGGGTTTTCGTCCCATGGCCACGACAATCTCCTCGGCGGTGAGGGTTTTGCGGTTTTTATCTTTGTCGGCAATCACCACCGTTTTTTTGCCATCCGGGTCCGCCACCGATTCGATGGCCGCCTCCAGATAAAAGGCTACCCCTTCAGCGGCCATGACCTCCATCACGTTATTGGCCATGTCGCGATCTTCCTTGCCCAGGATCTGGTCAGCCCGGTCAATGACCGTCACCCGGCTGCCCAGGCGGTTAAAGGCTTGGGCCATCTCAATGCCAATGGGGCCGGCGCCTAAAAAAATCATGCTCTCGGGCAATTTATTCAATGAAAATATCTCTTTGTTGGTGATGTGGGGGGTATCGGCCAGGCCCGGGATGGGTGGTGCCGTGGGTGACGATCCGCTGGCGATGACCCACTGCTTGGCCGCGATGGTCTGTCCGTTTAGGGAGATGGTGTGTTCATCGGTAAAGCGCGCTTCGCCAAACTCCACCCTGGCGCCCAGTTTACAAAAACGCTCGGTGGAGTCGTGTTTTTGGATGACAGCGATCACATTACGGATACGGTCAGCCACAAGGCGAAAGTCAACCGGTGGTGGATCAATGTGAGGTAGCCCGAATTGAGGGCCGTTTTTCATCAAATGATAAACATGGGCCGATTTAATCAGCGTCTTGCTAGGCACGCATCCGTAGTGCAGGCAATCGCCGCCCAGTTCCGGTTCCTTTTCCACCAGCAGGGTTTTAGCCCCCAACTGGGCTGCACCGGATACCACGGTGAGGCCGGCCGCGCCACCGCCGACAATGCCGATATCATAGTCGTAAGTTTCCATACAACGCTCCTTTGCACCGTTTACCGTCGCTACTGACGGTTTAGTTTCCAATTGTAATCGAGATATTCTATTTTAATGTTTCCCTTATGTGCTGCAAGTGCTTTTTTAAAATCCCCGTTGGCATAGTCTTTAACAAAACCCGCGGGATCATCGCTAAAATCATCGCCAAACCATTTGAAGATGCGACTGAGGTATAGGGCGCCTTCTTTAAAATAGGTGCTTTGGGGATCATTGACAAACTCGGTGGTGGCGTGGTCCAACTGCTCGTTCAGACGGCTTTCCGTAAATGCGGTCGTTTGCAGAGGTGGGCAGCTGACGGCGGCGCAGTTAACAGCGAAATGGATGCGCGGATCTTTAAAGCGCGGCCGGATGATATCATGCTCGATATGATCCAGCGTCACCATTTCACCGTTTAAAGGAATCAACCTCTTTTTCCAAGGCGTTTTGATCAGTGTGCCCAAATCCTTTATGGAGCTTACGTTCGGGTATTTGGAAAGGATCAGTTTGATCGTCCAGGCATTATAAAGATTGATGTAGTAAGCCAAGGCGTCAGACCGCTCCAGCATGTCGGGATTGATTTGCGCTAGCTGATCCAGATATTGATCCAGCCGGGGCTGCTCTTGCTGCATACCATCGTAATTGACCCGGCCGTTTTGCACATGTTTTTGCAAAAGATCATTCCACAAACCGTGATCGACTTCGGCCCGAGCCTTATGGATTGAGGGGGGTAACGCTAAAACAAGCGTCAAAAGAATTGCGCCCGCAATGGCCAAAAATTGTCTGTGCAATGTCATTGTCGCTACTCGCGTTTTTGAAATTTCCCTTATTGGGTGTTGGCTATTGAGTCGAGCGAGCCCGCCCTTCATTACACGGGGTGTTTAAAACGTATTACCGAAAATAACGCAGTGTGTCAGCCGTCTAAAACAGCGGCTTTCAGATGGTCAAATACGTCGGCGCCTTGGGCTGAAGGGATAGTGTCACCGATGATTACGGATGTAAAGTGGTCCGGATCCGAATTTTTTGCAGCGTCAAAGGTCTCTTGGAGCAAAATCAGGTTGGCGTTGATTGGGTCATAGCCAACAGCGGGGCCAAAGCTCATTTCAGCACTCTTTTTCCCGCGAATAAAAAAATGGCGCACGTCAAAGGCTTTGGGTGGTTTTTCATAGTGCAGTAATTCGGCGAACAGGGAGAGGATTTCCAGCACCCCGTCGCTGTAGTTGCTCTCCAGGGAGGCTTTGCCGTCTTTGGCAAGATCGTCAATGTCTTCAGGGGTGAAGGAAAGATCGAGCATCCCGACCACGTCAGCGCGGATGGTTTCCAAAGAATCGCTTTTCTTGCTAGTCAGCACATCTTTATCGTTGAGAATTTTTATGGCGTTTCTAATGCTGATCATCTCTTTGACGGTCGGGCTTTTACGCATCAAAACATCGTCCAGGGTGGTTTGATAAATTCCCAAGCCATTGTCCAGAACAATCATGCGGTCGGTATCAGCGCCTTTTTCCAAAATAAAAAGGGAGAGATCCCGTTCATGAATTTCAGGATAATCACCGAAGGCTAAAAGCTCCCGCATGGCGGTCTTGTCAAATCTGGCTGCATCACCGGTTTGCAATGAACGGGCAACATTGCGTACTAATTTGTTGATCTTGATCTTTTGGAACAGATTTTCACGAAAGCCCACCTCATCCTCCTTATGGTTTTATTGTTAACAAGCTGAAATATCCAATATAAATAATTTTCTGGTAAAATTTCATGCAAAATTCGGGTTGAAGCCGCCGCCTCTAGGCGGCTGAGAATTCACTCGCTGGTTTTTATTTCGTACCGTTGGCGATAACCTTCTACTACAACATTTCCGTGGTATCCGTTAACGTAGTGTTCCTTTCCTTTCATTAGGTCCCTCACCCTTTTTGATCGATCTGATTCCCACAGGTACTTCGGTGATGGAATTAAGTAGGTTTGTGCGTTCACTGAATTTATGAATTTATTTGAGGCTAAGCCCTCGGCGCCGTGGTGGGGTATCTTTAAAATGTCGGCCGAGATTGCGTTTTCGTCTGTCAATCGGTTGCTTCGCCTTTTATTTAAGTCGCCCGTGAATAAGATTGTATAATGATTTGTCTCAAGCCTGATCAGCGCTGAGGTGTCGTTTATGTCTCTTAATGAATCGCCCCTTCGCCATACGTCTACGACATTTAATTTTACGTCGTTTGAAATATTTATCAACTGACCCTTATCAAGGTCTTTCACCTCTACACCTTTTATTTGGCTTATAAAGTGTTCGTAGTTGCAGCAACACTCTCTTTCACATATCTTTTGAAGATCTCCGCCCTCCACCGTGTCGTAGTATAGCGCCCCTATCTCGATTCCGGCTTCTATTATTGACTGAATCCCCTCATAATGATCGGCGTGAATATGACTTATTATTAAATGGTCTATTTTTCTGATGTTTTTGGTTCTCAAGAGCGGTATCAGGTTATCTTTGCACTCTCTTGCCTTCCCTGTGTCGATCAGTACGTTCTCGCCTCCTGGTGTCTCTATTAAATGCGCGTCCCCTTGGATGGTGTTGTTCACATCGACCATGGTATATGTAAAGATTATTTCACCGCTTGAGCCTTCGCCGTAATCGGCACATGAGCAGAATAGCGATATAAATATTATCAGTATTGCTACTGGTTTCCCTTTTTCCTTTTTAAACATCTATAGCTCCTGTTTTGTGTTGTCATGACAAGAACTTAGGTTAATATTCGCCCTCTGTTCCAGTCAAGACCCGAAAAGTAACCCCGGATCCGCGACTGACAAGGGATTGATAACGAAAAAGATTGAAAAACCTCGTTGATTCAGGTAGATAGGAGGTTATTGATCAACCCGCAACCCTCACCAACGAGGTGAAAACAATGGTAAGATAAACCGTGCCGCCTTTCAAGCCTGAAAAGACAAACGACCTGACTCCCCCCCTCCATGCGGGACCGGCCCTGTCGGGTGAATTTGCCACTGGTTTGGGTCTGTTGAAAAAGCCGGATCGACATCCGCCAAAACCTGGCAGCGGCGCAGGCTATGCCCCCGGCAAGCACCTGTTCTGGCTGATGCTCATGCAAAACGGCGGTGGCAGGAGCCTGGAAGATTTACGGCAAATCAGAAAGGATAACGGCCTTCGTGAACTGTTGAAGCTGGAGCGCCACTTGCGGACGGCTGCGCGATTGAGGTTGTATTTGGCCGCCGGCGTACGGATTGGGAGTTCGGACTCCCGCAGCTCCGTCGAATGGCGTGAGTGGTTCCGGCGTTCTTGTGAAGTTTGGTCAACATGTCGTCTCTCCCGGTTTTGGGTGGCGGTCAAGGATCCTAGTGATCGCGGCACACGCCGGGGTTGATTCCAGTCGCCCTGCGGGCCTTCCATCAACCCCGGCGCGTAATCGTGCAATATTTTCATCGCCATCATTAAAGGGTAACTCCTGACGGGAATATAATCAACTGGCATGTGACAGCTAACCAGGCACATTGACCACCTGAAAAGCTGTTATGAGGATACGTCTCCCACGGGAAACCGGAATCTACCTGGGGTGGAGGCGGAATTGAGTGGTGCTGTTTTTCTGGCCGACATTGGCCAATGAACAGGTTTGCAAAAAATCAAGCGTGGATTTTGGGGTAAAGATTGAACTTGAAAAATGTTGATGGATTGTGTATACATCTTTTCATACACTTAAATCAGATTCATTTATTTAAGACCCTGCATTTTAATGATGACGCTTGAGTCGAGTTACAATCATTAATACGGTCACTGCTAACCATTTAAGGAGGTGCCAATGAATCCGAAACCATCGCTTGAAGAAAAACTGGCACAGCGGGGAGTTAGCCGTCGGGACTTTATGAAGTATTGTACGACGCTGACCGCCACGATGGGTCTGTCAGCCGGATATGTGACCAAGGTCGCGGAGGTCATCGCCAACCCGGCGATGCGGGCGCCCGTGATTTGGCTCCATTTTGGGGAATGCACCGGTTGCTCTGAATCACTGCTGCGGACCACTTATCCCTATCTGGACACTTTGGTATTGGAAACGCTTTCCGTTGAGTACCACGAAACCATCATGGCCGCTGCCGGGCATCAGGCCGAAGAACAGCTAAAAAACGCTGTGGAAAAATACAGCGGCAAGTTTATCTGCGTGGTTGAAGGCGCCATTGCCACCGGTTTTGAAGGTGGTTATGGTAAAATCGGTGGTAAAACATTTCTCGAAATTGCCAAAGCGGTATGCCCTAAAGCAGCAGGTGTCGTCTGCATGGGGACCTGCTCTTCTTTTGGCGGGATTCAAAAAGCGGCGCCCAACCCGGGTGGCTATGTGAGTGTCGGTGAGGCGCTGGGGATACAGACTCTCAATATTTCCGGCTGTCCGCCCAATCCAGTCAACCTGGTCGGAACGATTGTCAATTATCTGCTTTTGGGCAAGTTGCCCGAGTTGGATGAGCAAGGCCGACCTCTTTTTGCCTATGGTAAAACCATTCATGACCAATGTCCGCGCCGGGCCCATTTCGAGAGCGACGAATTTGTGGAACAGTTTGGTTCTGAAGAAGCGGCACTGGGCTACTGCCTCTACAAGGTCGGCTGCAAAGGGCCCGACACGTACAATAACTGCCCCATCGCCAAATTCAACGACGGCACCAGTTGGCCCATTGAGGCAGGGCATCCCTGTATCGGCTGCAGTGAACCGGATTTCTGGGATGAGATGACACCTTTTTTTGAAGAAGCCTGATCACGGCCGGCGACGCTCAATCGTGATGTGTTCATTTTAGGCAAATCCATTTTGAATAAGAGGAGATGATATGGCACAGCGAATTACCATTGATCCGATTACCAGAATTGAGGGGCACATGCGGGTTGCGGTTGAGGTGGAGGGTGGCAAAGTCACCAACGCCTGGAGTTCCGGCATGATGTTCCGGGGAATTGAACTGATTTTGGAGGGGCGGGATCCGCGCGACGCGCCGCTTTTTGTGCAGCGCTCCTGCGGGGTCTGAACGTACACCCATTATCTGTCCTCGGCGAGGGCAGTCGAGATGGCCGTTGGCGTTCAAATTCCCCAAACCGCCCGCATCATCCGTAATATGTTGCACGGCGCCCAGTTCCAGCACGATCATATTGTCCATTTTTATCATCTGCACGCACTGGATTGGGTTGATATTGTCAGCGCGCTATCGGCCGATCCGGTTAAAACCGCCGCGCTGTCGGATAATGTGAGCAATGCCAAGGTGGGCGGCGCAGCCTATTTTAAACAAGTCAAAGAACGGCTGCAGACCTTTGTGGACAGCGGTCAATTAGGTCCGTTTAGCAACGCCTACTGGGGGCATAGCGCTTACAAATTGCCCCCTGAAGCCAACCTCATGGCCGCGGCCCATTATATTGAAGCGTTAAGGTTGCAGGCCCGTACAGCCCGGATGCACGCCATCTTTGGGGCCAAGAATCCGCATTTACAAACCTTGACCATCGGCGGCGTGACCTGCGTGAAAGATCTAACGCCCGATCGAATCGCCGAGTTCCTGGCCCTCTATCAAGAGACCCAAGCGTTTATCGAGGATGTGTATATCCCTGATCTTTTGGCCGTCGCCTCTTTTTATAAAGACTGGGGCGCCATTGGCGGCACCACTAATTTTATGGCTTGGGGCGAGTTCCCCGAATCCGATGAAGAGCCGGGCAGCCTTTTTATGCCCCGCGGTGCTGTCTTCAACCGCGACATCGCAAAGGTGAAAGAGGCCAGGCAAGAAGCGGTCACCGAGGATGTGACCCGTAGTTGGTACGAAAAAGGAGACGCCAACCATCCTTTTAAGGGTGAAACCAAACCGCTGCAGGAAAATCCGGCCTACGAACCGGATGATAAGCAATATTCCTGGTTCAAGGCGCCACGGTACGAAAACGAGCCGTGCGAGGTGGGTCCGCTGGCCCGGACGCTGGTGGCGTATGCCAAGGGCCATGAGGGTATTAAAGCAGTGGTGGACAGTGTATTGCAAAAGCTTGGCGTCCCGGTGGAAGCTCTTTTCTCTACTTTGGGGCGAACCGCGGCCCGCGGTATTGAAGCCCTGGTCATTGGTCAGCAACTCGGCACCTGGATCAACGCGCTGGTAGAGCAGGTGAAAAGCGGTGACGCCGCCACTTACCAGGCCTGGAAAATGCCTGAAACGGGCGAAGGGTTTGGCCTAAATGATGTTCCCCGCGGCTCTTTGGGGCACTGGATCCAAATCAAGGGCGGCAAAATCAAAAAGTACCAGTATGTGGTACCCAGCACCTGGAACTTAGGTCCCAGGGATAAACGCGGGAAAAAGGGCCCACTGGAAGAGGCTCTCATCGGCACACCGGTGACAGATCCCCAAAAACCGCTGGAAGTGTTGCGTACAGTCCACAGTTTTGACCCTTGTATCGCCTGCGGTGTTCACGTGATTGATCCGGACTCCAATCAGGTGTATAAAGTCAGGGCGGTTTAACAAGGCGTTGCACCCATCATGTAAACATGCGGCCCATCCGGAAACAACTGGATGGGCCGTCTATATTAATCGCGAAGGAAATAACCTCATTGTCAAATAAGACCTCTCGCCTGATGATTTTGGGCATCGGTAATACTCTTTTTGCCGATGAAGGTTTCGGTGTTCGCGCGGTGGAAAACCTGGCGGCCCGTTATACTTTCCCCGAACAGGTGACCCTGGTTGACGGGGGCGTTTTGGGTGTCAATCTGCTGGGCTTTATTTCCCAGGCGGATCATTTGATTGTTATTGATTGTATCCGTAACCACGGCACACCCGGTGAACTCTACCGGCTCTCGGGAGACCAAATTCCCGAACGGTTGCGAGCCAAGAACTCTTTACACCAGGTCGATTTTTTAGAAGCCCTCACTTTATGCCAGGCCCTTGACAAAGTGCCTGAAACGGTCATCATTGGTATTGAGCCCGCTGATATTGAAACCTTAATCCCTGAATTGACCCCTGTCACCCGCGCCAAGATGGATGCTGTCATTGAAATGGCCTTAAGAGAGCTGGACAGCCTGGCGGTATCGTATCAAAAGCGGCCGGATGGCGAGTGCCAACCATCGGATTGTATGTGCTTTGGTCAGCGGGTTGTGTAAAAGGAAAGCGCCATTATGTGTCTTGCCATTCCATCTCAAATTATCAGTATCGACGGTGATACCGCTGTTATTGATGTGGATAGCGTCCGTCGTGAAGTGAGCCTTTTGCTGTTGGAAGATCCTCACACCAACGACTGGGTGATCGTTCACGCAGGCTTTGCGATCCACAAAATCGATGCGGCGGCGGCCCAGGAGTCTTTACGGATATTAAAGGAAACCGTTGCCGAGCTGGAAGCCGCCACCGGAGAACGTATCGACTACTCTTCCAAAACATGATCTCATGCCCGCACGTTGTATCGAAATCGAGGGCATCGTCCAAGGTGTCGGTTTCCGGCCCTTTGTCTACCATCTGGCCCGGCATTTGGGTATCACCGGCGATGTCGCCAACACCGGGTCCGGCGTTATCATCCACGCCCAGGGCGATAAAACCCAACTCGGTCAATTTGTTCAGCGGTTGAAAGATGACGCGCCGCCTCTGGCGCATATCGCTAAAATTACAGCGCTGGAAATCCCCTTCCGAGCAACAACCGATTTCACCATTATTGCCTCTGCGGGCGGCCATGAACGTTCGGCCCTGATTTCTCCGGATGTGGCCGTCTGTGGCGATTGTTTGGATGAAATGAACAACCCGGCGGACCGCCGCTATGCGCACCCGTTCATCAATTGCACCAATTGCGGCCCGCGCTACACAATTATTGCCGACCTGCCTTACGACCGGACTCAAACCACCATGGCCGGTTTTGCCATGTGTAGCGATTGCCGGAAGGAATACAGCAACCCCACTGATCGCCGTTTTCATGCCCAGCCCATCGCCTGCCCGGTTTGCGGGCCGCGGGTTGCGTTGCTCGATTCAAAACGGCAACCTGTGGAAGCGACTGACGCCATCAGCGCCGCCCGAAGATTGCTGGTCCAGGGCCATATACTGGCAGTCAAAGGACTGGGCGGTTTTCATTTGGCTGTGGATGCCGCCCATGCTACGGCAGTCAACCGGCTGCGCCAAAGAAAAGGGCGCGAACAGGAAAAGCCCTTTGCCTTGATGGCCGCATCTGTTGATGAGATCAACCGGTTTGCCCGTCTTACAAAACAGGAGATTGATCTTTTACAAAGTAAAGAACGGCCCATTGTTCTGATCCGCCAAAAAAAGACCCATACCATTTCACCCGATGTGGCGCCGCTCAATCGCTACTTTGGGGTGATGCTGCCCTATACACCGCTGCATCATCTGCTGTTAAAATCACCGGTACCGGTTTTAGTAATGACCAGCGCCAACGCATCGGGTGAGCCCCTGGTGATCGACAACAACGACGCTTTTGAACGCTTAAAGGGAATCGCCGATTTTTTTCTGGTGCATGACCGCGACATCTTGATCGGCTGTGACGATTCGCTGGTGCGTTGCGCCTCCCCAAAGCCATTCTTTCTAAGACGGGCCCGCGGCTATGTTCCCGTTCCGGTTTTTTTAACAACAAAATCGCCCCCCACCCTCGGGCTGGGGGCGCTGTTAAAAAATACGATCTGTTTGACCAAAGGCGACCGTGTTTTTATCAGTCAGCATATCGGGGACCTGGAAAACCTGGGAACGCTGACCTTTTTTACAAAAACCATTGAACATTTGAGCCGCATATTAGAAATCGCTCCGGAAATTGTGGGGTTTGATCTTCATCCGGATTATGTAAGCACCAGGCATGCCAACACATTGACCTACATGACCCGGGTCCCTGTGCAGCACCATCATGCACACATTGTCAGCTGCATGGCCGAAAACCATCTTGCCGGGCCGGTGATCGGGCTGGCCTTTGACGGTACCGGGCTGGGTGATGACGACACCGCCTGGGGGGGCGAGGTGTTGATTGTACACCCCGAAACGTTTGAACGGGCCGCCCACATGGCCTATCTTCCCATGCCGGGCAGCAACAGCGCCATTTTAGAACCTTGGCGTATGGGCGTTAGTGCGCTTATTGACACTTACGGTCATCTGGATAGTGTGCAGCTACCGTTTTTGGATGCCATCTCATCGGAAAAATTATCCGTGGTGGCGCAAATGGTTAAAACCGGTCTAAACTCGCCCCTGACATCGAGTATCGGCCGTCTGTTTGACGCGGTGGCCGCGCTGTGCGGCCTAAAACAAGTGATCAACTTTGAAGGCCAAGCCGCCATGCTGTTGGAACACGCTGCCGATGAAAACGAGACCGGTTTTTATAATTATGAGTGGCGAAACCAAGGGCCGATCCAGATTTTACCCGGGCCGATGATTGCCGGCGTGGTGGGGGATCTCCAGAATCATGTTCCTGTACCGATCATCGCGGCGCGGTTTCACAACACCCTGATCCGCCTCCTTGGTGATGTAACATCTCAGATCAGTAAAACCACCCAAATAAAGCAAGTGGCCTTATCCGGCGGTGTTTTTCAAAACTTGCGGCTGCTTGACGGGATGGTGGCGGCGCTTTCGTCAAAAGGGCTGGACGTTTTTACCCACAGCCAGGTTCCACCCAATGATGGCGGCCTCTGTTTGGGTCAGGCCATTGCGGCCGCCGCCATGGTCACCAAGGGGCTCGCGCCTACCAGCTAGGGGGTTTGACCATTAATGTGGAATGCGTAACAGCACATATAGCAGGGCGGCAACCCTTTGCCGCCGACCGCTGCATGTCGGCATGGGGATGCCGACCTACCTTTGAAATGGAAATTATCCGAATGAACCCTTAAAAACAAACCTTAATCTTGCAACAGGAGCGAAAATGAACGAACTTTTAAAACCAAACGATTTAGCCCCTGCATTCACCTTGCCCGACCAGGACGGTAAATCCGTTGCACTTTCAGATTATACCGGCCAGTGGATGGTGCTCTTTTTTTACCCCAAAGACGACACCCCCGGCTGAACCCGGGAAGCACGGGATTTCACCGATTTGATCTCCCGGTTTGCGAAGCTGGATGCTTCCATTTTGGGCGTCAGCCCGGACAGTCAAGCGGCCCATAAAAAGTTTATCGAAAAATACCAATTGAAGGTTCGCCTGCTAAGCAACATCGATCACCATGTGATGGAGCAGTACGGTGTTTGGCGGCTGAAAAAGATGTCCGGTAAGGAATTTATGGGTGTGGTGCGCACTACCTTTCTCATTGATCCTCAAGGCTATATTGCAAAGGTCTGGGCCAACGTCCGGGTCAAAGGACATGCGGAAAAGGTTTACCAGGCGTTAGCGGAACGATCCTGATTCAAAACAGCAGCCTGGCATACTCACAACATTTTTGCGGATAGGTGTTTTAGATGATCTAAAGATACTACCTAATTGTTAAGCAAGCAAGTAACAGAATCTCAATAGATTTGGATCTCCACTGGTGGTTCCGCACAGATAGTTCCATCTATATTTTTTAATTGCCTCGTAAATATCGGTAGTGTCTCAGTCGGTTTTTAAACCCAAACCCCGGAAAGGTGAGGCGCTGGAAAGGGGTTATCTCATGGGGCGCTATGGGGCGATCCCTTTCATGGGAAAATTCAATTTCTAATGGGTTCAGACGATTTCTTTCATAAACGTAAAGCCCGAAAAGCGTCGTCACTAAAAAGAGCTAGGGCTCGGCGTAGTCCCTACGACACTGCGTTGATCGTATGTGAGGGCGGAAAAACAGAACCCAATTATTTTAAATCATTACGGGATGATCTCAAACTCAATACTGCGAATGTTGAAATAACTGGTGATACTGGCGGATCAGCGCCTGATAATGTGGTGGAACATGGATTGAGGTATTATGGGGAATACGACAAGGTTTTTTGTGTTTTTGACAAAGATAGCCACCCTACATACCAACAGGCGGTAGATAGAGTAAAATGTACTAAAAAGAAAAAAGACCATACAATAGAGGTTATATCACATCGGTGCCTTGCTTTGAGTACTGGGTATTGCTTCATTTTCAGCACACAACAAGACATTTTGATGGTACTACCGGGTCAATATGTGAAAAGGTTATAAAGGATTTAAAACTCTTTTTACCGAACTACCAAAAAGGTGATGCAGGATTGTACCAAGAAATAAAGCCATATCTTTCCAAGGCAATCAAGCGCGCAGACCTTGTTCTTCAACATTGTAAAACAGGTGGTACGGATCATCCTTCGACTCTTGTGCATAAGCTGGTTTTATACCTTCAGAGGTTAAAAAACAGCAAGTAGCCATGACTAGGGAACGAAACCAAAGTTTTGGTCTAAATAGTTGTTTTTCCCTTGGTATCACTTCGCTCCATCAAATCTACAAGCTTAACAGATAACGGATACATTGCTACAGCAACTTACAAACCACCCCGCCGCTTCGCGGCATCCCTCCTTAAAAAGGAGGGGTATTTTGTGGAACATGCGACACTTCAAATAGTAAATCAATAACAAAACCCCGGCTGAAACTCTCCAGTCGAGGTTTTGACAGATAACGATTTAAGAATTCGACTACAATTCGAGCCAGCTGTCCGAATAGAGGGTTTTACCCAAAATCACACTGGTGGTCTTGGCGTAATCCAAAAGTTCCTTGGAAAGACTCCCCAGGTCCGGCTCGTTGCCATCCATGATGTCGTAGATCAGGTCAACAATATCCTGACGCTCACCCTTGGCAATGGAGATCAGCGCGTCGTCCCGCGGATCGGCAATGACTGAATGCATCCCGTATTTTTGCAGCATGACCATGTAAGTTGAGTTGAGGATGGGGCGTAGATGTTCCGGAGGCCCGTTGGAGATATTGGACAACCCGCAGGTGCTCACTGCGCCTGGACAAATATCCGGCAACATTCCCTGGAACTCCATCAAGCTGATGGCCTGGGGCTGCTGAATATTGACCGGTGTTACAATCCCGTCCACCCAGATCTTCTCGTTGGGAATGCCCGCTTCATTGGCAAAATAGAGCAGCTCCACGCAGAGCGCCGCCCGCTCGTTTCCATCGCGCGGAAGCCCTTCCGGCCCCCACATCAGGGCGATAAAGTCGGCATCGTATTCTACGGCCAGCGGCACCATTTTCTCATACCGCTCCGGCCGCACCATAATCGAATTGATGATGTGCGAAGTGCCCGAAGGAACCGGTTTGATCACCTTCAAAGAGGCCTCAATCGCATTGATATTGGAAGTATCCAGTGCCAAGGGAATATCCGGCACCACATCCTGAACCACCTCAACCACCCACGGCATCAGTTCGTGGCCGTCTTTTTTGGCTGGTCCCAGGTTGATGTCGATGTAGTCCATCTTTTTCTCTTTTTGAAACAGCGCCTCTTCCTGAATCGGCTTGGGATCACGTTCCTTAAACGCGCGTCCGATCTTCTTTGAGATCACATTTAAACTTTCACCGATGAGTAACATCTTCCCTCCACTCTCTTATGGGTTATTAAATTTATATGCGCAATCTCCTCGCAATGATCATTAAAGCGACTTTTCATGCGTGGGCGCCTCCCTGGACGATTACGATAACCCGTCCACGATGATCGCAACACAGGTTCAAGGCGCCGTAACGTAAGGTACGATGCGCCACAAGCGCACCGCGTCGCGTTAAATGAGGCGCCGCTATTCAAGAGGTTTTAAAAGTAAACTAGGCGCCCACCTTCTCTTTTAAAAATCCCGGCAGATGGGCGGCTTCGCGCGGCCCTACAGTGATATCCCAGCCCGGAAGCTCTTCTTCCACATCACCGGCAATAGCGGCGGCATATCCGGGAATAATCACCTCGGTGTGTTTCACCTTGTCCATGATGCCGCTCTTTTTGACAAAAAGGCCCACATCATCACCGGAAAATTTCCCCGCCGCCCAGGCAGTCAGCACGGATAACCCTTCGGTCTCTTTGATCAAAAGATAGGCGGGTACTTTGCTGCCCTCGATTTCACCGGAAACGATAAAGTAGGTCAGGGCAAAGTTACTGGTGACCAGGACCGGGGAGTTTTCATCGGGGTTGTTGATTTCGTAAATACCTTCTGTCACCACCATGGGACGCTGCGGATCCGTGTAGATATTGAGCCGCTCCAAAAGGAGCGGGAAGATATTTTCGCCCGTCATATCCGACATGATCACGATTCCGCCGTACTTGGCAACATGCATGGCGGCGATCAACGTCTCCATGTCGGTGTTTGCCGCCATTTCGCAAGGGAAGGTAATGGTAGGATACCCGACGGCACGATTGCCGTCTTTTAAAGCGGCCCGGCGGATGGCAATCTGATCTTCATTGGACTGCTTGATTTCGCGGGAACCAGGATCAAGAACAATATCTTTGATTCCCATCTCGGCCAGCCTTTCGGACAAAGGAACCAATGCTTCTACGGAGTCGGCTTTGGCCACTACCGGCAGCTCGTTCTCTTTGGCCAGCTTGCCGAAATCGTCAATGTTGTCGGGGGTGGCCGCACAGATCATCGGCCGTTTGGCGATGCATGCCTCAATACCGGCGGCCATAACGGCGGCATCTTCACTGCAAAGCACCACATTAAATTCCGAGGTTTCGGCAATCGTTTTGGCGGTGGCCGCGAACGCCGCCGGGTCACCGTTGACATCTTTTACGGCGACCAGCTCCGGACGCAGGTTAAAACCGACCCGCTCATATTGCAGGGCGTTCCAATTCTTAAGTTTGCCGGCCAGATCGCTTTCCGCGATATCCGAATTGACTATGGCGCCCAAAAGCGTTGGGTTAAAAAAGGTCTTCTCATGGCGGTATTGAACCGTCTCACCGCCGACGACCCGCTCACGAACACCCTTACCCACTTTGATCGGCCGGATCGGCGGAGCCGACGCCTCGGCTAACTGTTCGCGCGCCTCATCGGAAACGTAGGGGCAGCTGTCCAGCTCGGCTTTGCCCGAAGCCAGGTTCATGGCAAAAGCCAAACAGGTCGGCACACCACACTCTTTACAGTTGGTTTTGGGCAGGAGCTTGAAAATTTGGATTCCGGTTAATACCATTTAACTTCTCCTTCATTTTTGTGTAAAGGCCGTAACCAAGAGCGTTTTCAAAATGGCCTTCATGCGTTGTTTTCTCGTCTGGATTGGGGTTGCGCCATCGGCGTTGCATCCCCATAAGATCATAACCGTTGGTTTAAAGGCGCCGGAAGGAAGGCCTTCCGCCATCCGGTACATCTCATTAACCAATCAGCGGCGCCATTTCCAACGCCGGATGCTTTTTCTCCTGGAGGAACGGTAAGATTTCCTCTTCGGTAATCCCCACGGTTTCATCGGCAATTCGGTTAATGAGATCCGGCACACCCAGTTCTTCACCTGCACGCTCCATCCGTTCACGGATATCTTCTTTCAGATTTTTGGGCATCCAGACCATGCGCAACAGTCCGCCGTCACCTTTGATGAATTTTTTCTGGGTGATGTTGAACTTGGAATGTCCCACAAACCCGGGAGAGGAGGCCCCACCGCCCATGACACCGGCCAGGGTGGTGAATTTCATGCCGCAGGGGGTTTCACCTGCATACTCCCGGTTGACCGTCATCACACCGTTACAGGATGGCAGCATGGCGGCGATACACTCGCAGCACCCACAGGTGGTCATGGGCTCATTGACCATGGAGTAGAAGTTGTACCGGGTAATAGCACCACGGGATGCTTTGGCGATAAACTCGTTGACCCCCTTGAATTGACCCAAATCAGGATCCAGCACCTCCCCTTTTTCAATGGGCTGGTTGGGGCCGGTGGGATTGATCTCAAATGAGGCCTTGCAGTCCATCCAGTTGTAAGCGCCGCACAGACCGGTTCGCTCCGGGCTTACCGTGCAAACGTGGGTGGGTGCAAAGGACTGACACAACGTACAAGAGTAAAAGGTCTCTACATCTTCGTCGGTCATCTTATCCACCCGTTCGTCACGGGTTTTGTATTCGCCGCGGGCCTTTTTGGTAATTTTGTCTACATCTTCCCGGTTGGTATGGAGGGTCACTTCCACTTTGTCTAAAATGGTACCAAAATCCTGATGGAATTTGGCATGCAGCACAACACCCAGATCCTTGATGGTAAAGCCTTTTTCGATGGCTGCTTTGCTGATCCGGACCCAGGAGATGTCCCGCTGACCAATATGCATGATCCCCTGGATATAGTTGATCAGATGGTGAATCTGACGCTCCAGGATCGGCTCAAAATCTTCCTGAAATTCACGGCCGGCCACCTGCACGTATATACCTAAAGGGAAGGTTTCACCCTCTTTGATGGTATCCACATCAGGACCGACCACATTGACCTTGCCATCTTCAATTTCGTTCATATCGGCCATTTTAACCAACTCGGTACACTGGGTTTTACCGCCACCCGTCTGGCAGAAAAGATCTGCGCCACGGACGCGCTCACCCTCGTAAGCCGGGCCAAAAGCGCAGGGGATTTCGATTTCGGAAACAGTGGTCTTAAGGCCACGCACCTCCACCGATTTTTGGACCATCTCTTCATGAAGCACATTGGCCACTACATGCTCGTAGGTACAGACACCTGTGGGCAGAATTTCGGGGATGTCTGTGTCCGCCAAAGTGGGGAAACCCCAGTTTACAGCGCCAGCCGCAGCGGCAGCCCATTCGGCATTCACATCACCCAATGCATTCACAAAGGCAAAGATACGGTCTTTATTGTACATCAGGATTTTTTTATAGTCACCCGGCTCAACACCGCCGAATGCCATAGCAGCACGGTTGGCAAAACCAAGGGCAAAGATGGCTGCTGAAATCTCCTGTCCAAAAGGAACGATACGGGTGTTCCAGCCCACCTGCACGTCGCCTTCAATCAGCTGGTCAATCACTGTAGTGCCGTTCTGGTTGGCCGCGCAGAAAATATAGAGACTGCGGCGTTGATATTCTTCCACGATCATTTTGGCGGTCTCGGCGTCCGGGGCAGCACCCACGATGGCCGCAAAACCGGGTGCGGAGCCGTCCACAAATTCAACCCCGCGCTTTCGCATAATGGTATCATCGGCGGCACCCAGCCAGATCTTGCCGGCATCCAGATCCACCTCCTCGGTGGGCAGATACATATCAGGGCATTCAAGGTAATTTAGCGCTTCATCAATCTCAAATGCAAACAGAGCGGCCATACCGGCATCCAGCAGCGGCCCCAAATAAGGCAGGTGGTGTCGGCCCTGAATATGGGGGGGTAACAATTTACGCGCAAAGCCTAAAGGCTCTTGCAGATCTTCCAATGTTTCAACCTTTGTTCCCAAAAGTGAGTAGATTACCGGCAGATAATAGGCCGTGTTGGGGAAACCAACCTTGGTCGAGGCCTCTTGGCTGTCCAACGCCCTTTTCAGACGACCTTCCACTTTGGAAACGATGTTGTACCCGCCTTGGATAGCGGCAAATGCAACTAATCTTGACATACGGTCCTCCTTCGCTGAGGCATTAATAAGTTATCGATATGGTTACATCTAACCTTATTAACGACGATGAATCCGGTCCAGCCAACTCATCATGGTCTCTAGTGATGCGGCTTCCGGAATGATCGGTTTTTTCGCGGGTTCCTTTTTTGCCGCATCTTTTTGACCAGCATACTTTTTCCTGCGCTCTTCGGCCCGGGCTTTGCGGATTACATCGGCGTCGGCTTCCAACTTGGCGGTTTTTTTCGCTTCAGCCTTGGCTTGGGCTTCGGCCTTGGCTTCCGCGTCCGCCTTGGCTTTGGCTTCCGCCTCGGCTTTGGCTTTGGCCTCCGCTTTCGCTTGAGCTTCGGGGTCCGGCGCTTCTTCAACCACGGCTGCTTTTGGTTTTTCTTTTTTCACCGATTTGACCACCGCTTTCTTTTTAGCTGGAGCCGCCTTTTTCTTCGGGGCCGCTTTTTTCGCAGACGCGGCTTTCTTGGCGGGCGCCTTTTTTTTCTCCGAAGCCGCTTTCTTTTCAGGTTTATCAGCCAACGTCAGATCCGGTTCCGGGGCCAAGGCCGCGTAATCAATTACCACATCATCCAACTGTTTGGTAATGGCTGCAACCTCATTTGCCTGACCACCATCAATGGCCAAATCGATAAACGCCTTGGTCAGACGAATCGCTTCCGGGTGCCGCATCAATAAGACATCCGAGCCGCCCAGAAGATATACTACGGCACCCACGGCTTCCATTAAAACACCGCGGCGTTCCGGATCACCCAAGGTCGGTGCTTCATTCACGCTTTGCTTAGCCTCCTTGGATTTCCAGATTTCGTTGGCCAGGTTGTTGATAATGGGAAGCTGCAATTTATCGTCGCCCTGCTGCATGGCGGCCATGCGAAGCCGCTCCATCACCGAATAGGTATACTCCAGACCATAGCCCAGCCCGCCGGTGGTAGGATCGATAACGACCTTATCCATGGGAACACCGAGGTTTTCCAACAGAATATTGACCTGTTTGGCGATATTGACATCAATGGGCGAAGAGGCAATGACGGTATGGCCGTAGCCCATGGCCGCGGCGCCGACGCCTTTGTGGTTTTTATCATCCACCGGCCCGATCACCAGATTGGCCCCCTGATGATCCTCTGCAATCTGTTTCAGCACTTCCTCATCTTTTTCAACATTGGCCGTCCCCCAGATAATCAAGGGGACATCAATGGCATCCAGCACCTTTTTAACAGTAGCCGATGCGTCTTCGGCCGATGCATCCTCGCCATTGGGATCGGTGCTTTTCAGTTGCAGCGCCACCATATCGGCGCCGTACTCATCTACACATTTTTTGGCCCATTCGGCCGGATCGTTGACGACATCCTTAAATGGGGCCACTGCGGCTTCGGGCCAGCCCGCAGGCTCGACATCCCAGATCTCCATGGCGATCTTTGGTTTGTGGGGCATCTCTCCTTCGAACAGATAAAACGGATAGCAAGTCTCGCCACCCACTGTAACAGCGTTATCGCCTTTCCCTAAGGTGATTTCCTTAACATCACCGGCATACGATTCATTGAAAAATTCGAAGCCCAACGTTCCCTCCTCTCACACACTAAAAAGTTATGGACGGATGATGATCCGGAATTCATGATCTATAATTTCCGGGTTTTACTTTAGACCTAGGATGAATACGCCCCCCCTTTCAAAATGATATTTTGACAGCTTATAATTTATCGGTTTTCACCGATTTTGGGGTTGTTCCGGCGTTTATTACATCTATTTTCCACAGGAGATTTTTATAAAGGTTCCAAGCGGTTGTCAACCAAAGGTTGCCGTGAATCAGGTTCATATTTTGGACTTTCATCATCAAGCGACCACACCACTATATATTGTAGTTATCAATTTGGAAAAGCGGATTGAAAAAGATTGGAATAGTCGGCTTGACGCACTTTTTGCGGGTTACTCAATCCCCCGTCCGGCGAGTTTTCGCATCACTTTGGGAAAGCGTTTTAAGTCGGTATGGGGCAGGAAAAGCGCCGCCACATAATGCTCCATGTAAGAGGGGGTATCTGACAGTTCAAAGCTGGTCATCATGCGGGTTACGCGAACCACGTCCCGCCGAATCCGATTGGTCAAGGCGCTGATGCGGGCCCCTAAAAGGGAACTGTTTCCCACGAAGGTCACGCGATCTAAATCGATTTCGGGCAACAACCCGATGGTCATGGCCTTTTCAAGATCAATGTAACTGCCAAAGCCGCCGGCCAGGATGATCCGGTCCAGATCTTCGATTGCCAAACCCACTTCTTCCATTAAGGTCACGCATCCGCTGTAAATAGCGCCCTTGGCGCGGATCATATTTTCCAGATCGATTTCCGTTAAAGCGATGTCCCGATCAATTTGGGTCTCCCCGGCCCAGGCCAATATATACTCATAGACATCATTATGTTTACGGATACGGGGCGTATCCAACTCGCGGTCAAATTTACCCTGGTTGTTAATCACCCCCGCCTCAAACAACTCGGCGGCCGTCACAATCAGCCCTGACCCGCAGATCCCTTTGGGTTTGGCATCACCAATCGTCAAAAGCATCGGCTCATAGGTGACCGGGTCGATGGAGAAATCCTCGATGGCCCCCTTGGCGGCCCGCATGCCAAATGTAATCCCCCCTCCCTCAAGGGCCGGGCCAGCGGAACACGCCGCACAGGCCATCCACTCCTTATTACCGATAACGATTTCGGCGTTGGTCCCAATATCCATAAAAAGGGTCAACGCCTCATCCTGATACATGCCGCTACCCATAACACCGGCCACGATATCGCCCCCCACGTAACTGGATACCGATGGATAAACCAAGGCGGTCACGTGTTCGCCTAAATCAAGGCCCAACTCCGTGGCCGGAACCGGCGGATAGAGGGTTGCCGCGGGCACATAGGGCGCCCGGCGAATAAAGCCGGGATCCACTTTGAGAAAAAGTTGGGTCATGGTGGTGTTACCCGCCAGCGTGATGGTTGAAATTCGGTTTTGATCCGTCCTGGCGCTTTCAACAATTTTGCCGATAATCTCGTTGATGGTATTAATCACCTTTTGGTGTAAAACTTCCAGACCGTCATCTTTTTCGGCAAACACAATTCGGCTGATCACATCTTCACCATAGCTGATTTGTGAGTTAAACCGCCCTTTTTCAGCCAGTACCTTGCCGCTCTTTAGATCGATCAACTGCCCGTAAACCGTGGTGGTTCCGATATCAATAGCGATAGCCTGATTGATGTCGGTGGTATCACCGCCCTCGATATGAATTACCCGGCTTTTGGCCGATTCCCGTACAGGTCTGGCCAGTGTGACGGTCACTTTAAAATCGTTGGCCCGTAAAAGGACGGGCAGTTTGCGAATCACCGACATATCAACCGCCACATGCCGTTCGTTATGGGAAACCGTAAGATGGCTGACCAAGCGGGTGGCATCGGGGAGACGATCCTGGGAGTCGGGTAGCGGCAGCTCCAGATAAATCTTTTCGACGGGTGGAATGAAGTAACCTTTCTCTTTTAAGGTCTCAAAATCGAACTCTTTAATCACGGCGGTTTGGCGCGGCGCCGAGGCTTTACTGAAAATTGCCGCATCCACTTCCGATTCAATGGGCACCTGTACGGTGATATCTTCTATCACCTTGGTCAGACAGGCCAACCGAAAACCCGCATTGATCTCTTCGGACTCAATGCGGTCAGATAACCCTCCTTCAACATTTCCCGAAGCAATTTGGATTCGGCATCGGCCGCAACTGCCCTGGCCGCCGCAGGAAGCGTTGATGTGCACACCCGCCGCCATCGCCGCCCGAATGACCGATGTCTCCTTGGCAACCGTGACGCTTTTTTGATGGGGCAAAAATTGAACTGTACAGATCGTATCCATATTTCCTACGTTACTCCCTCAGCAGAGCGCTTACTCATCAAGCTAAATTTGGAGAGACAGTATAGTAGAGCCCATCGCTTTATACAATCACTATAAAATAGCTCTGTTAAGTTTCATAAGAGGTTACGGGGTGCTGTTTTTGGGGCCGACATTGACCAATAAACAGGTTTACGAAAGATCAATCGCGGATTTTGCATGAAATGTTACCAACTGTTATCAATGTCAAAACACCCAAACGGTGTTTGGAAAATAACAGTAAACATATTGCTAATAGGCTGAAATCTCAAATATAAATAATTTTCCGGTAAAATTTCATGCAAAATTCGGGTTGAAGATTCTTACGGCTTCATGAACCGGACGTTTTGTCTTGCTAACGGTTTTCAAAATCGCCGGAGACTCATGACATGAGTAATTACCGGTTTGCTGCGTCTTACATATAAAAGCGAGTATCCATGCTGAAAAAAATAACCATTTTATTCACCCTCATGCTTTTTTGCGGGGCCGAATTGTTTCCCTCACCCGCACAGGCTATTTCCCCGTCGAAGGAAGAAGCGCTCTCTGTGCAATTCATGCAAGAGGTCCGGAAACGTTTTGAGATGGTGGATGATCCTGTAGTGGTGCGATACGTTGAAGCACTGGGAAATCGGATTGTCCGGGTCTTACCGCCGCAACCGTTTCAATATCAATTTTTTGTGATCAACAAGCCTTCCTACAATGCGTTTGCCGGGCCGGGGGGGGGCATCTTTATCCACAGCGGACTTATAGATGCCATGGATAACGAACATGAACTGGCTGGTATTTTAGGTCATGAAATCACCCATGTTCATGCCCGCCATATTTCCGACCGGATTGCGCGATCCAAAAAGATCGGGATTGTCACTTTGGCCGGTTTGGTATCGGCCATTGCCTTGGGCGCTACGGGCGCGGGAAGTGTCGCCAGCGCCGCCGTTTTAGGGTCCATGGCCGCCGGAAAATCGATGGAGTTGGCCTATACCCGGGAGGATGAGACCCAGGCCGATCAATTGGGGTTGGAGTTCTTGGTCCAAGCCGGTTTTAATCCCCAGGGGCTGTTGACGATAATGGAGAAAATTCGTCAGCAACAGTGGTTTGGTACGGATCAGATTCCCACTTATTTACGTACCCATCCGTTGGCCGATGATCGTGTGGCCTATTTGAGCAGTTGGATCGCGCGCAAAAAAGAGAATACATCCTTGGTGCCGATTCACACCACCTCGGTTGGTTTTCTTAAAGTTCGTAACCGGATCAAGGCGATGTATGGAGATATTCACAGTGCGGAAGCGTTTTTTCAACATAGGATTGATAAGGTGCCAACCGACGGCATGGCCTGGTATGGCGCCGCTTTGGTTGCGGAACGCAAAGAGGCTTATGAAACAGCCATCAAAAGGCTAAAAAAGGTTGTGTCGCGGTACGCCTTTGATACTGATATCCTAGATGACTTGGGCCGGGTTTATTTTAAAGCCGGTCACTATCAAAAGGCCAAACAAGTACTCAGCAGTGTTTTGGCGCAAAATCCTACACAATTGGCGGGACGCTATTATTTGGGGCGCACCGATCTGGAGCTGGGCAATACGGATGAGGCGTTAGCCTCTTTTGAGGCGGTGGCTGAAAAAATGCCTGCGTATCACCAGAATGCCTATTTTTTAGCCCGGGTCTACGGCCAAAAGGGGCGCCGGGCCGAGGCCTATTATCAACTGGGATGCTGGTATGACCACAAAAACGATGCAGCCGCAGCAATTGCGCAGTATAAAAAAGCATTGCAATTGACCAAAAACCCGAAAAAAAAGAAGGTGATCACGGATCGGATCAAAGCCTTGCAACGGTAGGCATCCCAACAGCCGCAATAATGAAGCGATATATGCCCCTTAGGCCTTATCGAACCGCGCGAACTGCATGGAAAAAGTACCGCGACCTTGGGTTGCCGACCGGAGCGCCGTTGAATAGCCAAACATTTTAGCCAAAGGAACCACCGCGCAAATTGTCTGGGCCCCCTGGCGGTGTTCAATGGCTTCGATTTTGCCGCCCCGCTGGTTTAGCTCGCCGATCACATCTCCGGTAAAATCTTCGGGAACCAAGATTTCCACTTCCATAATGGGATCCAGCAAAAAAGCGTTGGCTTTGGTCAACGCCAAGTTGCAGGCCTGGGAGGCGGCCACCCGAAAGGCCAGCTCAGTGCTTTGGGTCTCTTTTTGTTGAACATCGGTCAGGGTCACTTCAACATCGACTACCGGATAACCCATCAACGTTCCACTTTCCAACGCTTCAAACACACCCGTTTTAATGGCGGCGGCCATTTCCGGTGCGATGCTGTCAGCGGTCAACGTTGATGTAAAACTATTTTCCGAACTGCGGGGCAACGGGCTGACGGCCAAGGTAACCCCGGCAAATTGCATCTGGCCGGAGATCTCATTATCAAAAACGGCCGACGCCCGGGCTGCGGTTTCAATGGTCTCACGGTAAACCACCTGGGGCTTACCCACATTGACATGGGTGTTGAATTCACGGGTCATGCGGCTGATGATCACCTCGAGATGCAGCTCGCCCATTCCCGAAAGAATCGTCTGCCCGGTCTCTTCATCCTGACGTACGGAGAGGGTCGGATCTTCGAGCATGAATTTCTCCATCACCGATTCAAGCTTTTCCTGATCCGCATGGGACTTGGGTTCGATGGCCACAGAGATAACCGGTTCGTAACTGTCTATACGTTCCAAAAGGATGGGATGATGTTCCTGGCAGAGGGTTTCACCCGTGCCTGAATTTTTGAGTCCCACAATCCCCACAATTCCCCCGGCCGACACTTCATTGATGCGTTCTTTGCGGTTGGCGTGTATTCGCAGGATCCGTGCGATCTTTTCTTTTTGACCAAGTGTCGGATTGTAAATGGAGTTGCCCGCGGCGAGGGTTCCGCTGTAAATACGGACAAAAGAAAGCTTGCGGCCCTCCATCATAGAGACCTTGAAAATTAGACCGGCCAAAGGACCTGCGGGGATGGGTTGACAGATGACGGTTTCGCCGGTCTCAGGATGGTGGCCGGCAGCTGGCGGTATATCCTTGGGGCTGGGAAGATATTGCACAATGGCATCCAGCAGAGGCTGAATGCCACGGTTCTTAAGCGCCGAACCGCATAGTACCGGGACAATTTTCAGGTCAATGGTAGCCTTACGAATCACAGCGGTGAGTCGGTCAACAGAGATCTCCTCTTCACCCAAATAAGCTTCCATCATCTCGTCATCCACTTCAGCCACGGTTTCAATCAACGCCTCACGGTGCCGTTTGGCAGTTACAAGGAGATCGCCGGCCGGATCCATTTCATCGAATTGGGCGCCCAGCGAATCCTGATGCCAGGCAATCTGCCGAAGATGCAGCAGATCTATCACCCCGGAAAACGCATCGCCTTCACCCACGGGAATCTGGAGAACCGCCGGATTGGCGCCAAGTCGTTTTTTGATCATGGCAACGACCCGGCCAAAGTCGGCCCCAATACGATCCAGTTTGTTGATAAAGGCGATTTTGGGTACCGAATATTTATCTGCTTGTCGCCAGACCGTTTCGGATTGCGGTTCCACGCCGCTGACTCCGCAAAAAATGCCTACGGCGCCATCCAGAACCCTTAGCGAACGCTCCACCTCGATGGTAAAATCGACATGTCCGGGGGTATCGATGATTTGAATGTCGTGGTTCTGCCATTGGCAGGTGGTCACCGCCGAAGTAATGGTGATGCCGCGTTCCTGCTCATCGGCCATCCAATCCATGGTCGCTTCACCGTCGTGGACTTCGCCGATCTTGTGGGAACGGCCGGTATAGTAAAGAATGCGTTCCGTCACGGTGGTCTTGCCTGCATCGATGTGGGCGATGATACCGATATTGCGGATCCGTTCGATTTTGGAAATCATGGCATCGGCCTGTTTAGGTTCCTTCCTGCCACGAACGCATATAGGCATTCTGTTCTTCAGTCATAGTGTCAAAGGTAATGTTCATCGCCGTGAGCTGTAAACGGGCTATTTCGTCGTCGATATTGGCGGGCAGTAAAATCACCTCGTTCTGCAGGGCGCCTTGATTTTTTACCAGATATTCGCAGGCCAACGCCTGACCGCAAAAACTGGTGGACATCACTTCACTGGGGTGACCCTCGGCGGCGGCCAGGTTGACCAAACGCCCTTCGCCACACAAGAAGATCCGTTTGCCGTCGATCACATACTCATCCATGGATGCCCGGATATTGCGGACACTGGTGGCGACCTCGGTCATAGCGGCCACATCAATCTCAATATCGAAATGGCCGCTATTGGCCAAAATAGCGCCGTTCTTCATCCGTTTCAGATGCTCCAAACGAAGGACATGCTTATTGCCGGTTACGGTGATAAATATATCACCCACGGACACCGCTTCTTCCATGGGCATCACCCGATAGCCGTCCATGCGGGCCTGAAGCGCGCAAATCGGATCCACTTCGGTCACAATTACGTCACTGCCCAGACCACGGGCCCGTTTGGCCACCCCTTTACCGCAGCTTCCATAACCGGCCACCACCACGGTTTTGCCCGCAAAGAGGATATTGGTGGCCCTCAAAATACCATCAAGCGTGCTCTGGCCGGTACCGTAATAGTTGTCAAACAGGTGCTTTGTTTTATTGTCGTTTACCGCGACAATCGGATATTTCAGCGCCTTTTCACGCTCCATGGAACGGAGGCGGATAATTCCGGTGGTGGTCTCTTCACAGCCGCCAATGAGATCGGGGATTAACTCGGTATGTTTCGTGTGGATTTCGCTGACAAGGTCGCATCCGTCGTCAATGGTGATCCGGGGTGTAAAATTGATCACGTTGTCTAGGTAGCGGTAATAATCTGCGTTGGTTTCACCTTTGTAGGCCCACACATGCACGCCGGAGCGGGCCAAGGCCGCCGCCACATCATCCTGGGTGGAGAGGGGGTTGCAGCCGGTGATCGCCACTTCGGCGCCGCCGGCGATTAGAGTGGCGACCAAATTGGCCGTCTCTTTGGTTACGTGCAAGGCCAACCCGATGCGAATGCCAGCCAGCGGCTTTTCCTTCGCAAACCGCTGCGACACCTCCATAAGGGCGCCCATGTGCATTTTGGCCAGAGCGATATTGCGGTCACCTTGATCAGCCAGTTCCATTGATTGAACTTCGTAATGCGGTCCGATTTCCATCTCTTCTTCCTTATCCAACGGTTACGTTACTCATTTATGGCATTGGGTCTTTGAAATTTAGAAGGGCTTGTAACACAAGGGGATCAATGGCGCAATGGATGGCTATATCCCAAAATCCGCGATTGATTTTTTGCAAACCTGCTCATTGGCCCATGTCGGCCCAAAAACAGCGCGAATCGCTATAAAAGCATCCCGGCATGATGATTATGGAACAGCGACGACGCGATGATTCCAAAACAACAACAAATACCCGCCCTCCAGACGCAACTATCCACCCCAACTCAAAAGAGACATTGCCTGACGGCCCCTATCCCTCGGCAAACAACCAGCTCCGATGCCGGATACCGGAAAACAACTCCTCCATGTCGCGTCGCACTTTTAACCAACATGCGCCCGCATGATACACAACCTTGCCCGCCGTCTCATAAAGCCGCCAGCGAACCGTTTGCACCTGGTGGCGATGCCAGGTCTGATCCAGCGTGTTCAGTAAAAACAGTCGGCCCACGTTGTACGCCAATACACCCACACGGAAAAAAACCGCGTTAGCACCAAACTGACCACACGGCATCCGTTCCAGGCCAAACCCGATCTTCAACTCCTTGATCCGGTTCTCGCTGCACTGACCGCGCTGATGGTACCAATGCAACACCTCCTCGGCATCTT
>Ga0056123_1000002_pt1 | contig 96869 bp, 84 predicted proteins | sample WorMetHEROISLAND_3_FD_71122 | JGI IMG/M metagenome (GOLD analysis project Ga0056123, IMG submission 71122) | Marine gutless worms symbiont microbial communities from Max Planck institute for Marine Microbiology, Germany - Olavius sp. 3 HERON ISLAND ...
TTTTGAACATTTGATCACTTTCGACACTTTTTGGGCTTAATTCTTGTCAATTATCAAAGATCATGGCACTACATTGGGTATCGATACCGAATTTACTAAATCGTTTTGAAATTGGCTCAAATAGAATGGTTTTTCGGGACGTAGGCCCTTGAAAAGAACGACCAGCCGATATAAAGTGCCCGGTGTGCTAGGTGGGGAGTTAGCGGTGCCCTGTACCCGAAATCCGCTCTACGCGGGACCGAATCCCCTCCCGAGGGTGACCAATGGCGTCATGGTTCGTTCCGGCCGGTCGCCGCGCAACAGAAACACACGAACCTCGTCAGGTCCGGAAGGAAGCAGCGATAAGTGATGGATTCTGTGTCGCGGAATGTCCCGGCCGCATAGCTGAACCGATGCCGGCGGTCCATTCGAAGGAGGGTGCACAAACCTTCCCACCGGTTTTAAAAAAAACGGTTCATCAATTCCCGCGAATAGGCGGCCACATGCTTCACTGTGGCCAAGGAAAGAAACTTCCCCGTGTACCAGGTTCGGCGTCGGTCCTGCATCTTTTCAAAACTGTGGGAATAGCCCCTGGCAGGCTCCACAGGCGACAGATGGGTCCGGTAACAACGCGTGTTGATTGTTAGCGGGCATAAAGCAAGCCTCTTTTCCAGTCAAGCGCAAATCCGAATACCGATTGCGGGGATTGTCTTTTCCCTGAAATGATAGCGGGTTAGATGTTTTTCAGGGCCGTTACAGTTGCGACGGCTCCGCTTGACAAGCTTTTAAGCGGCCTTATTTTTTCCCCAAAAATAACCCCATAACTATTAATTTACTTGAAATTTTAAAGATTTAGGAAAAATGACGGAAAACGACACCAACGGCACCGTTGCGGAAAATGGGACCCCTGTTAAAATCAACCATCACGATGATGCAGACGCCGAAGACAGGGCGGACAAAGAGGTGGCCGTCGAGACGGAAGAGGCTCCCGACACGGATGAAAAGGCCATTGAGGATGATCCGTTCCTGGCCCTCGAAAAGGAGCTGAAAGCGGCCAGGGAAGAGGCGACCCAGTCTTACGACCGTTTTCTACGGGTATCGGCCGAGTTCGATAACTATAAAAAACGCAGCTCGCGGGAAACAGCGGACTTTAAAAAGTATGCCAACAAAACCCTGCTTAAAAACCTGCTCGGCGTGGTTGACAATTTGGAGCGTGCCCTGGATGTTTCCCAAACAAACGCCGACGCCAAAGGCCTCATTGACGGTGTGGAGATGACCCTGGCGGAGATCCTGAAAATCTTCGCCAATTTCGGCGTCACACCCATCGATGCGGTGGGAGAGCCTTTTGACCCGGCTCTGCATCAGGCGATGCAGCAGGAGGAGAGCGACGAACACCCGGAAAACAGGGTCACTCAAGTGCTGCAAAAAGGCTACCTGTTGCATGACCGCTTGTTGCGGCCCGCCATGGTGATTGTTTCCAAAAAAATTCAGGAATAATACATTAGATCGTTTTTATTATTAAAGGAGGAGTTTTTAAGATGGGTAAAATCATTGGAATCGATTTAGGAACCACCAACTCTTGCGTGGCCGTTATGGAAGGTGGTGACCCCAAAGTGATCACGAATGCCGAAGGCAACCGTACCACACCGTCCATTGTGGCGGTTTCCGACAGCGGCGAACGGTTGGTGGGGCAGATTGCCAAGCGTCAGGCCATCACCAACCCCGACCATACCGTTTTTGGCGTTAAGCGCCTCATCGGCCGCAAATTCAAATCCGCCGAGGTCCAAAAGGATATTACAGTTCTGCCCTACACGTTGGAAGAGGCCTCCAACGGCGATATCCGCATCAATTTGAGGGGCAAAAAATATAGCCCGGCCGAGATTTCATCTTTTATATTGGCCAACATTAAAAAAACGGCGGAAGAGTATCTGGGCGAAACGGTGACCGACGCCGTGATTACCGTACCGGCTTATTTTGATGATAGTCAACGCCAGTCTACCAAAGATGCGGGCAAAATCGCCGGCCTCAATGTCAGACGGATTATCAACGAACCGACGGCGGCGTCTTTGGCTTACGGGCTGGACAAAAAGAGCGAGGAAAAGATCGCCGTGTTCGATTTGGGCGGCGGAACCTTTGACATTTCGATCCTGGAAATCGGCGAAGGGGTGTTTGAGGTCAAATCGACCCATGGCGATACCCATCTGGGCGGTGAGGATTTTGATCTGCGGCTTATTGACCACCTCGCCGATGAATTCAAAAAAGAGCAGGGCATTGATCTGCGCTCCGACAAAATGGCCCTACAGCGGCTCAAAGAGGCGGCGGAAAAGGCCAAGATGGAGCTCTCCACCTCCATGGAAACCGACGTCAATCTGCCCTTTATCACCGCCGACGCCAACGGCCCCAAACATCTCAATGCCAAGGTGACCCGGGCCAAATTGGAAGCACTGGTGAGTGATCTTCTGGACAACCTGGAAAAACCGTGCCGCACGGCCCTGAAAGATGCGGGGCTGACCCCCAACGACATCAACGAGGTGATCCTGGTGGGTGGCATGACCCGTATGCCCGCGGTGCAGGATCGCGTGAAAAAACTCTTTGGTAAAGAGCCCCACAAGGGCGTCAATCCCGACGAAGTGGTGGCCCTCGGCGCCGCCATCCAGGGCGGTGTGCTCCAGGGTGATGTGAAAGATGTGCTGCTGCTGGATGTCACCCCCCTCTCTTTGGGGATTGAAACCCTGGGTGGCGTCATGACCCGGCTCATCGAAAAAAATACCACCATCCCCACCAAAAAGAGCCAGACCTTTTCCACGGCGGCGGATAACCAGCCGGCGGTGTCGATTCATGTGCTTCAAGGTGAGCGCGAAATGGTCACGGGTAATAAGACCCTGGGCCGTTTTGAACTGGTGGGTATTCCGCCCGCGCCGCGAGGCGTACCCCAAATCGAAGTAACCTTTGATATCGACGCCAACGGGATCGTCAGCGTCTCAGCCAAGGATCTGGCCACGGGCAAGGAGCAGTCGATCCAGATTACCGCCTCTTCGGGGATGACCCGGGAGGAGATTGACGCGGCAGTGAAAGATGCCGAAATGCACGCCGATGATGACCGCAAAAAGCGCGCGCTGGCGGATGCCCGCAACACGGCTGATACGTTGATTTACAACACGGAAAAATCAATCAGGGATCTGGGCGACAAGATTGATGATGAGACCAAGTCCAGCATAGAAGCGGCCGTGGCCAGCCTGAAAGAGGTGATGGACGGCGATGATGCTGAAGATATCAAAAAACGGAGCGAAGCGTTGACCCAGGCCTCGCACAAATTGGCCGAAACCATGTATCAGCAGGCCGCCCGGGAAGGGGCCGCGCCCGGCCAGGAGGCGCCGGGTCAGGAACAGGCCGCCGATGATGGTGAAGATGTGGTGGACGCCGATTTTGAAGAAGTGAAAGACGAGGAAAAAGAAGCGTAACGGCTCGTATTGGACTCGTTTTTAATGAAACCGGGAGGTTGTGTCCAGAACTTTTAGCGCTTTTGATTTCGGCGGTCCCGCAAGCTGATGCTTTGATAACGACTAATCGCCCCGGGGCATAACCCCTAGGGCGGTGGTTATGCTATTTGCCGCTCAAATTCTTTCAGCCGACCCATATCTCTTTTGCAACACAAGCCTGCCGGATTGAGGGCTGCTCTTTCAATCCGTTATCATTTGTCAATATCAAATCCGGCCAATTGAATACTCTAAAACTTAGGCGGCCTTTATCATCCCGAGTTTTGCATGAAATTTTACCAGAAAATTATTTATATTGGATATTTCAGCTTGGTAACAATATGTTTACGGTTATTTCCCAAACACCGTTTGGGTGTTTTGACATTGATAACAGTTGGTAACATTTCATCCGGACGGACGCTCACGGGCTGCGCCCATTGGCTGTGTTATCAAGGGCTCGCGGTATTAAAATACAGCTTCGCCCTTGCTGCCTTGCCAATGAACCCATCCGTGGCGTGCAAAATCCGGGATCATGATCATGGAAACTCCATTGCTCATTCGGTAATAAATTCGATGACCTCCCGCCACCACGAGAGATGAGGCTCAATGGGCATGGTGTTATGACCGGCACCTGCAAAGCGCCAAAGCTGCTTGCGGGTCGTGATTGCGTCGTAGAGTCTCCGTCCGTGTTTGACCGGAATCACTTTGTCGTTTCCCGCCAAAACCACGGCCACATGGCCTTGATACGCTTTTAAGTTACGGATACTGTTGTACTGTTCCATGACCAGCCAGCGGGAGGGGAAATACCAGTAGTGGGTTTGGGCCACATCGGGCAGAGAATCCCACGGCGTAAACAGGACGACCCCTTTAATGGGAACCGCGCTCTTTTGGATAGCGGCGGCGGCAACTCCCGCACCCAAAGATTCTCCCCAGAGGTAGATTGGTTCTTTGTAAGCTTGATATGCCAGCCGGATCGTTTCCAGGGCATCCTCCACCAACACGCTTTCACCGGGGTTTCCTTCACGGCCGCCATAGCCGGGATACTCGGCCAATATCACCGCTAATCCGAGGCGGCTTAACGCGTCAACATAATACCGGCGATGATAGGCGGCCCCGGCATTACCATGGAAAACAATAATTGTTCCTGCAATCCCTTCCTTTTCAACGGCGCCGATATAACCGCGAAAATCCTTAGCCGATGGCCAGGAGCGCAATCCCGCTTTTTGGGCGTACGCTTCAGGCAAACGGGACCCGTCCGGATAATAAAGCATTTTGCGCTGCAGGACGAATACCAAGAGCAGCAACGCCATGTAGCCGATGAGGGCGTAAGTTAAGATTTTCCAAATCATCTGCAATTGCGTCGTATATCCAATGCAACGCTAAAATCGTAAATGCGACGGTAGTAACTCAATACCACCCAAATAAAAAAATCGCCCCAGGCCGATGGTAAAAATCAAACCGCCATAAATTGCATGCTCCAGACAAACCAAAAAGGTGGATTGGGAGCGCAGGTAGGTGCACGCAAAAAGAAACCCTCCCCCGGTGCTCAGTACGACGGCGATCCAGTTGTGAAAAATAATATGTAAAAAGCCGAACGCCAGTGCATTTACGACCACCCGGGCGCCTTGGTGCGGAAACAGGGTACGATAGCGATGAAAGAAATAGGTGCGATAAATTATCTCCTGTGGATAGACGGAAAGCGCCGGGTAAAGAAACAGAATGAGCAGCCATAATAGAGGCTTTTGTCGGATTAGGTGAAAAAGCTGTTCCGGATAAAGGTAACCGACCAGCCCCCATAATAGTATGGCGCCCGGCAACAGCCGGATAAAAATGGCTTTGCCTTCGCGTCGGACGGCGGATATTCGCCAAAGTGAGGAGTGGTCAAACGCCGAATCCGAGATCAGAATGACTCGGCAAAGAAAGGCGAATATCCAGAGCAAAGGGAATATGAGGAACAAAAAGAACTCGGTCACCTCGATCAGAAAGAAAAACAGCACCGGGACGAATAGAGACAGGGTGAAAAATTCGCACCAGCGCAAAATCTGATGCCGTTTGAAAGAATTAATTGATCGCGCGGTTTTCATATCATCAAAGAAGATACTTTATAGGGTGGCGACCCTCTCATTTCATAAACACTCCGGCGGGACTCATATTTACAGGGGTTCCATGAAACAAGGCGCATAAAACCTTGGTGAACGATAAATTTGCCGTCTTTTCCCGGAAAACACTTTTATCACCCCACTCCCGCCTTGGTCTCATCAACCAAATGATCCACCACTGCGTTAAAGTCGCCATTGGTTTCCGTAAAGACCTGTAGCTGGCGGTCGGCGCTGGTGCCGTTGTCTAAAATCGAATAGATCGGTGCGATGGCCTCGGCAGTGTCCAACTCATCAATCTCCTCTTTCACCAATTCCAGAATTTCGCGGACCAGCGCGCGCGTGGGGATTTCCGCGGACTTTCCAAAATCGATCATCTTGCCGTCGATACCATAACGGGCGGCGCGCCAGCGGTTTTCTTCAATTAAGCTGCGTTGATAAACCCGAAAGGTGATATTGCGGCAGCGCAGCTTCCAAAGCCATAGCACCAGGGCCTGAAACAGCGCGGCCAGGGCAACGGCCTCGTCCATGCGCGGACAGATATCGCAGATGCGAAATTCGAGCGTGGGATAGAGATGGTGGGGCCGCACGTCCCACCAGATTTTACTGGCGTCGGGAATGCAGCCGGTGTTGACCAGGCTTCGCACCAGGGCATCATAATCGGCGGGGGTGGCGTAAACATCGGGAATGCCCGAACGGGGAAAATCCTGAAACAGATTGGCGCGATAGCTCTTTAAACCGGTGTCGCGCCCGACCCAGAAGGGACTGCTGGTGCTAAGCGCCAGCATGTGGGGCAGCATGTAGCGCGCCACGTTCATCGTATCGATGGCCAGATCGCGATCTTCAACCCCCACATGGACGTGCATACCGAAAATCAAGAGCCGGCTGGCCAGCATCTTCATCTCCTCAAGAACACCCATATAGCGGGGGTACGGGGTCACCTCCTGCCGGTTCCAGTCGCTGAACGGATGGGTGGAGGCGGCCACAATGGAGACCCCCCGCTCTTTGGCCAGATGACAGATAAAACGGCGTTGGCGGGCCAGTTCCTCTGCAAGCTGAGTCACATTGGCGCACACCGGGGTGCCCATCTCCACCATGGATTGATGCAGTTCCGGTTTTAGCTCCCTTTCCACCAGCACCTTTTTATCACCATCCACCAGGTCGGTGATGTAAGAGCGCAGCTCGCGGGTTTCGGGATCAACGATCTGATACTCTTCCTCGATGCCAATGGTGAGTGAAGGAGGTTTGATCATGCCGTTTTCTCCGTTTCGGCCGCCAGAAAATCGATCACCCTGTTAAAATCTTCACCGGACTCCTTCCAGACCGCCAACTGCTGATCGGCGCAGGTCCCCCGGGTCAGCATAGTGGCGACATGCTCCAGCGCTCGTGTTGAGTTCAATCGACGGGCCATGGGCGTTACCCGCCCTAACAGTTCATGAATCAGCGCCCGGGTTTCAACCGGTTCTTCCTTGCCAAAATCGATCATCTCCCCCTCAATACCGTAACGCACGGCCCGCCATTTATTCTCCTGAATCAAGGGCCGCTTATAAATCCTGAACGCCATGTTGTTTTCCCGCAACGCCACCATCCACGCCACCATGGCCTGAATCAGGGCGGCCATGGCCAAAGTATCTTTATAATTGGGCAGCATATCACAGATGCGAACCAGCAATGCCGGATGGCGGTGGGACGGCATGATGTCGTACCAAATTTTGCCCGCATCGGTGATACTGCCCGTTTGAATCAGGGTATGAATATTATCGCGATAGGCCTGGTAGCTGGGGTAGGTATCGGGAATCCCTGTACGCGGCAAGGCGTTAAAAAGCACTGTCCGGTAACTTTTCAAGCCGGTGTTGCCTTTTAGCCAAAAGGGCGAACTGGTGGCCAGGCTGAGAAGATAGGGCATAAAGTAACGCATGGTGTTCATAATATCGATGGCCAAGTCCTGGCTGCCGACACCGATGTAAACGTGTAACCCAAAGGCCAGCATCCGCCGGGCCACCATCTGGGCGTCTTTGTGAATTTTTTGATAGCGCGGCGCCAGAAGGGGTGCATCCATCCAGTTGCTAAAAGGGTGCGTTCCCGCGCCCATCAATTGAAAACCCTGTGCTTGCACCAAATCCAACAGCGCCTGGCGGGTGTGCAGCAGCTGGCTGCTGGCTTCAGAAATATCAACGTAAAAAGGAATTTTCTCGGCAAACATCGCTTCGCCGATTTTGCGGTTGAGATCGGTTTCGGGGTCGCGCTCCTGAACCACTAAAGAGCCGTCGGTCATGGAACGGCTGACATAACCCAGCAGTTCGCGGGTTTCGGGTGAAATAATCTGATACTCTTCCTGAATGCCGATGTCGAAGTTGGACGGATACATGGAACGCCCTTTCACCGCAGGTTGAGCTGGTAGTCATGGGTCTCTTTACCATAGTTCCTTTACCCTCCCAACGCAAGCCGGCCGGGTGCGTCAACATCCAACATTCACGCTGTTTGATCGACCCGGTTGCTTCACTTGCCAACTGACAAATTGAACCTTATATTTCTTGGAGGATTTTCAGGAAGGAAATCATGTAAATCATTCACCAGGAAGGGGGTTCAAATGGCTGCCAAAAAAATTCTGATGCTCACCGGCGATTTTACCGAAGACTATGAAACCATGGTTCCGTTTCAGGCGCTGACCATGATCGGACATCAGGTGGATGCCGTCTGCCCAGATAAAAAAGCGGGGGATACTGTCCGCACGGCAATCCACGATTTTGAAGGTGATCAGACCTACACCGAAAAACCGGGCCACAACTTCACTTTAAACGCCGATTTTGACGCCGTGAAAGCCGAAGCGTACGACGCCCTGGTGATTCCCGGAGGAAGGGCTCCTGAGTATATCCGTTTAAATGAAAAAGTGCTGGATATCGTTCGCCATTTTTTCGACGCCAATAAACCCATCGCTGCCATCTGTCATGGCGCCCAGGTGTTGACCGCGGCGGGGGTTTTGGAAAACCGCTCCTGTTCGGCCTATCCGGCGGTGGGCCCCGATGTGACCCGTTCGGGCGGTATGTACATGGATATCTCCGTGGATCAGGCCCATGTGGACGGCAATCTTGTGACGGCGCCCGCTTGGCCGGCGCACGCCGATTGGCTGGCAAAATTTCTAACGGTATTGGGCACTCAAATTTCGTTATAATGTCAAGTGACCTGATCCCGTCCGGATCCGGTCGGGAAAAATCTTCATTCAATGGCGCCGTAAAACCACTTTTTTGCGGCGCCGACTTCGACGCCAAACCCCGCGGTAACGATATAACGAGACCTTTACAGGACATCTGTTTTTGTTCACGTTCAAGGGAGGCGAAAAATGTAACCGGTTCGAGGATACCATTTTGAGCCGGACGCCAGAATTGGGCCAAAAGGGGTGTTATGCAAAGGTCTCTGAAAGGGCATATATTGCGATCCCATGGCCGGATGTGGGGCCAATTCCCGGTTTGCAGCTACCCCGTCTATTTAATTAAAAATTTTTTCGAGCAAGCCTTCGGCCTTCTCTTTGAGAAACGCTTCCGCCTCTTTTTTGAGCGCTTTGCCACCCGCCTCTTTGATAAGGTTCTCCAACTCGGCGTAAAATTGAGCGGTATTGATTTGCGGTTTTGTGGCGGTGCCCCCAACGGGGATGGTCAGCATGGACCCGCTTACATAAGGATAGATGTTATCGCCGACCATTTTTTCAGAGATGGGCGTTTGGGCCGTAAAATCCAGGGATTGATCAAACCCCACGGATCCTTCCAAAATAATCGTTGTGTCATCGGCCTTTACGGTTAGCGGCGACGTCACCACTCGCCCCTGGCGACAGGAAAATGTCAGCATTTCAGATTCAATAGTGAGGTTGCGACGGTCCGCTTTTAACAAGGCGAGAATTTCTTTAAGCACTCCCGCCGACTTTAAAACCACCCGGTTCAGGCTCATTTGGCCGTCGCACTCCCAAGGAGCCTTTGGTTGAGCCGCTAACGGCCCGTCGAATTTTTCCAGATAAAGATCTACTACCCCCTGGTTGGCTGTGGCCTCCACAAACGCGGGGTGCAGTTTGCTTAGAAGATGATCAACCATGGATTGGGTGATGCGCACATTCTTTAATACGATCCCTTTGCCAACTGTAAATCGTGGCTCCTGATTCAGGTTCACCAAAGGCGCCAGTGTCATTTTACCGCCATTCACCATTGCTTTCAGGTCAAATTGGGCCCGGCCTTCTTGAAATGTTGAAGGCATCGTCAACTGATCCAACACGACTCCCATTATTGTCATGCGGCTTGCCGGAAACTGTACCTGTAAGTCCAGCATATGGAGCCAACTATCTTGTGGATCGGTTTTACGGCCTATCTGTAACGCAAAGGGAGCCTCTTTTTTACCCGTCAGCATAACAGGTTGGTCAAACACCTTGCTCAGAAAATGAGAGAGTTTCTCAAGATTAGTGTCTGCATTGCCTTTTAGCCGCAGCCATGTTTTGGGGGTATCGGGATGAATGCCGCCTGTTCCGTTGAGACTGACAACATCGCTTTTAACCAATAGGCGGCTAATGGCCGAGGCCTTATTTTTGCCCGGTCCCACCTCAAGGTCCACCACCACCTTGGGCGCATCAATTTTCACCTGATCATCAAACCGCCACTGAAAAGGCGCCACAATGCCCTTGGCTGAAAGTGCTGTTAACACCCCGTTACGCCAGGCCCCTTCAAGCACTGCCTCCCCATTGCCGTCCAGCGAGGTCTGACGGTTGTGGTTGACCCCATCCATTGCCGCCAGTAGGGCTAAATCAAAATTCACCGATCCTTTAACCGTCATATCTTCCAAAAGATTGCGCAAATTGCCCAGCTTAAATGATTCAAACGCCGCCTCTCCCGCGCTTGTTGTAATCTTGACCGGCGTAAACGCGGCTGACCGTTTATCAACATCAATAACGCCGGAACCGCTTAAAACGACCTTTTGATCGGAAAAGTGCTGCCTGCCGTTATCAACTTTAAACGGTGTTCCGGTAAGGGCAATGTTGTGAAGGGTTACCTGATCTTGATTGAAATCAAAAGCGGCCTCGTAACGGGTCTTACCCAGGATCGTCAGCTTGGGTTTGTCATCTGTGACCGCCGCATAAATCGCTCCCAGTTTCCCGTTATCCACCCTTCCGGAAGCGAGCGCATTCTCCATTTTCAGCATCCGACCGCTATGCCGCAATTCCATTTGATTCGCCCTGTAGTCACCATCTGCCGGTCCGGAGTGTAAAATCAGTCGCAGCGCTTTAAATATATGACGCCTGTTTTCTACTTGGTATCGGCCTTTTCCCTTTAGTATGAAAGGTGCTGCGGCCGAAAGGGTTTTATTTGCAGAGCGGATCTCCAAAGCTTCCGAAGAGGTATCAATGCTCAAATCCCACGTATTGCCGTTTTTTTGGGCGGTTAGATCGGCTGTAATAAAACCTTGCAATGCGATGGGGGGTATTTTAAAAAATTGCCCGGCTTGCCGGAAGGTTTCGGCCGCATCCATTGTCAGTCGGCTTTTAAATTTGTCCGGCGTAGCGTTGATTTCTCCGTTTATAAAAGTCGACGTGACTTGGGCCTGCTCTACAGCCCATCGGTCCGCATTGTACCTTCCCTGCCCCGTAATGGTGAGTGGCTTTTTCCAGGCAAATTTGCGCTTGTCCTGCCGCCCTTCCAACCGCGGTAGGGTCAGTCGTCCGTTAAAATGTGCGCCGGTATCCAGAAAAGCGGCTTTGCCGGAAACATGGATGGATCCGTTGGTGATTATCAGATCATCCCGGATATTGAGGGTCCCGGGAAATTGCTGTAACGTCGGCGCAATATTGATACGGGCGTCCAAGTCTATCCGGTTTTCCTTTAAACCGGAAACGGTGCCACTGGCAAGCGGGGAATTAAACTGGAGTTTTTTCAGCACCCACCGGCCTCCCTGGCGAAGGACATTTAGCTGACAATTAATTTGAGTGATTCCGGGTTGATCTTTTTTAAGGAAACCGCCATAGAGCAAAACATCTCTTGCCTTAAAATCCCCGATGACTTCAAGCTCTTTGCCGGATGGATTTTCCATCCGCCACTCACCATCCAGGCGGCCGCTGCCAAAGGGAAACTGATCTGAAAATGACCTGGCCAACGGGAATAGTTCTTCGAGATCCCAGTCGGTAATTGTAAGCCGGCCCTGTCCCACAAATGTTGTTTTATCCATCACGCCACTTTCAGGGATCGTGATGGCAATATTTCCCGCCACTTTCCCTCTATCGCGACCTGATTTAGCCGCCAGTTTAATGGTGGCCTGTGATTTCACCTTTGAGATCAGGGTTTGCCAAAGAACCTGATCGAGCAGCAGCATCTTTTCGCCGGTATTTGTAACGCCAAGGATTTGGCCTCCCTTAAAAGAGACTCTGCCCCATGCCAAAAGTTTTTGGTCCAGCGGCTTTTTCCCTCTCCCGGCGCGCTTATCATCCTCCGGGTTTTCCCCGTCCTGATCGTCGTCGCTGAAGCGATCCGTTTTAAAATCGGCGATCGTTTTTAAAGGAACCGCAAGCCGCGGTGACTCCAACCGGATAAATCCCAAATCGGTTCGGTTGAACAGCAGTTGCAACAGATTTTTTTCAATGGTCAGAGTCTCTATATCCGCCTCAACACCCGCTTTTTCATCGACATCATCGACATAAAGAATGCGCTTGGCGCGTTGGTGTGAAAGCCACCCCAGGGAAATATCTTCAATAGAAAATCTGGCGGGCGCAACCTGGTGATTTAAAATGGTCACGATGACATTATTGAATGGCGCCATGCTGAGCAGGGTTGGCAAAAGCGGCAAAAAACAGGCAAACACCGCCGAAACAGCAACGATCACCCAAAAAGATGTTGTATTTTGCGTAAGTTTTATCGCCATGGACTCTCCAACAGACACACTCTTTTGGTACAAAAGATCATTGCAAATAGATCCGCTGTCGTGCGCGGGCAGCCTTTAACAGCGGGGCCACCGCCGAGTCGACATAATCGTATACCCGGGCGTACTCTTTACCCGGCGCAGGGCGTAAAATGCGGCCCAAATATTGAATCAAGCGGCCGGTAAAGCGGATGGGTGTCGCCAAAAAGAGAGTGGACAGTTCCCTGCAATCAAACCCTTCGCCGACTAACTGACCCGTGGCAATCAACACCCGAACGCTCCCCGCATTAACCCGTTGAACGATCTCCCGCCGCTCGGTCGCTTTCAAATCCCCGGTCAACACTTCCGCCGCAACCCCATGCCCATAATGGATCAGGCTGTAAAGCGCCTGACAATGCTTTTTGCGGTCTGACAGCACCAAAATCACACCTTGGGTGCTTTGCGCCTCTTGGGCCACATCCGAAGCGATTAAGCGGTTGCGTTTATTGTCCTGGGTCAACTCGGACAGCATCTTGCTATATTCCTGGACGGGATCAAAATAAGGCTTAAAACGGGTCGGACGAATCACCGCCTCGGCCTTTAAAATATCGCCGGTGGCCTCCAGTCTTTTCTGGTCCACTTCATGATGGACATCACCCAAATACCAAAAAATCAGCTTAGAGAGCTGATCCCGCCGCCAGGGTGTGGCCGACAGACCCGTCATATATTGCGCATCAAATGCTTTGACCGCCTCGGTAAAGGTGCGGCTTGGGCAGCGATGACATTCATCCACCAAAAGATAGCCGATCTCTTTAGAAACATCTGTGGCCTGTTTGTATAGCGACTGCACCATGGCGATGGTAATGGTTTGACCCAAACGGTTTTGGCCACCGCCGATCATCCCGATCTCGTTTTGGGAAATCTTGCAGAAAGTCTCGATTCTTTCAATCCATTGGTGTGCTAAATCTTTGGTGTGCACCACAACTAGCGCCGGTTGTTTGCGTGCCGCAACCATGGCCAGGGCCATCACGGTTTTTCCACTGCCCGTAGGTGCTGTCAAGGTGCCGAAACGGCGCTTTAGCATCGTCGCCACCGCCTTGTGCTGAAACGGTTTCAAACGACCGTGGAACTGCAACGTATTGGTTTCAAATTTACGGCAGCGGTTCTCAAGACGATAGACGAGATCTTTTTTGCGGCATTTTAGCAGCAATTGACGCGTATAGCCTCTTGGGATACGAATCCCATGACCGCCAAACCGACGGAAATAGCGCAGCATTTTGGGGGTTCCACGATTCCAGCGGCCCATGCGGTGGTTCTCGACCCATTTGGGGTTGGCGAAGGTGAAACGCTCCATCAGGTCGGCTTTCAGATCTTCCGGGCAGTGGTGGATAGCCAACTGATTTGAAAGAACGATTCGCAACGGCGCCATTACCTAAGCCCCGCTTTGCGTTTTATAGTTATCAGTCCCGGACTGCTGTGAAAATAGATCAGCGGCGCATCAACCCCAAAGCGCTGAAATGCTTTTTCAAGCGTGTCGAACAGAACCTCCTGGTCGGGCCAGCTAAATTGCCGCTGTCGCCGACGAAACTCAACCCATTTTCTCTCCAAATCCTGAGTGGGCGCTAAAACCGCCTTTTCAGCGGTTTCGCATAAAAACAGGGCGCACACCAACGGTTGGACCGCCCACATGCACCCATCTTTTTTAACAGCCTCCGGAAGTTTACGGTCAAGAAGTTCCAGGTAACGCCGTACCGCCCGAAATGTTTCCAGATGTTCTTTTTGACAAAGGCTGATCATCGTTTATCTGATGTTGCCTAAACGTCCGCAATTCGTTATAGATGGCTCTTTTTCATACTTGAAGCAACACTCATTGTACCCATGAAATCAAATCGTACCCGTAATTCAACCGCACCTCCCGACCATGGCGCGCCGATTGCCATCGTGGGGATGGGTGGCGTTTTCCCTCAAGCGAACAATCCTACCACATTTTGGGATAATATTGTGCATAAAAAGTCGGCCGTCAAAACCATCCCCCCGGAGCGCTGGATTGCCCCTTTTGATGCGATGGTTTCAATAAAGGGCGAACCGGACAAGGCGTTTACGGCTACGGCGGCCCTCATTGATCATTTTGATTTTAATGCCAAAGACTTTTTATTGCCTGAAAAATTTCTGGCATCCTTGGACCCGCTTTTTCACCTGACCCTTGAAGCAGGTCGCCAGGCGTTTGATGCCGCCAACACCCATACCCTCGATCCGGACCGCGTGGGAGTCGTGCTGGCCGCCATTGCTCTGCCGACGGACGGGGCCTCCCGCTGGGCCCGGAAGGTTGTTGGCGACACCTATGCAGACCAGATATTGACCCGGGCCGGAATCGACTCGCAATTCACCCCTCGGCCATTTGATCCTGTAGGGGCCCATTCCGCCCAGGTGACCTATCTCCCGGCGGCTCTTTTGGCGGCTGCGTTGGGGTTGCAAGGGGGCGCCGTGACGTTGGATGCGGCGTGCGCCTCATCACTTTATGCGGTGAAGCTGGCCTGCGACCAGCTTTTAAATGGGAGCATGGATGCAATGTTGGCCGGAGGTGTCTCCAGACCCGACAGCCTTTATACCCAGGTGGGATTTACACAGTTAAAAGCGTTGTCCAAGTTGGGCCGTTGCGCCCCTTTTGACCAATCCGCCGATGGACTGGTGGTGGGTGAAGGCGCGGGCCTTGTAGTATTGAAACGGCTCAATGACGCCTTGGCCCGGAACAATGAAATTTTGGGCATCATCCGCGGCATCGGTCTATCCAGCGATCTGCGGGGAAACCTGTTGGCCCCGGATAGTGAAGGACAACTCCGGGCCATGCGCGCCGCTTACGCGCAATGCGGATGGCGGCCGGAAGATGTGGACCTCATTGAATGCCACGGCGCGGGAACCCCTTTGGGTGACCATACGGAGTTGGAAAGCCTGCGGCGGCTTTGGCAAGAACCTGCAAATAACCGCTGCGGTATTGGATCGGTCAAGTCGATGGTGGGCCATCTTTTAACCGCGGCCGGCGCCGCCAGTTTGATCAAAACCGTCATGGCAATGGGGCAAAAAACATTGCCGCCATCGCTCAATTTTAACCACGCCCCGGCCAAGAGTCCTTTGCATCAGAGTCCCTTTGATGTTCTAACCGAAAGCGCCCCATGGCGCAAACGAAACGACAATACCCCCCGACGGGCCGCGGTCAATGCTTTTGGATTTGGGGGCATTAACGCGCATCTGCTTCTGGAAGAGCACCAGCCCGCCGCAATTTACAAAAAAGGATATTCAATACCGACAGTCACTTCCGACACACAATCCAAAATCGCCATTGTGGGGATGGATGCCGCTGTGGGCGCTTTAGAAAACTTGTCGGAACTTCGTCGAGCGCTCTTTAACAATGAAACCGAAATCACCATGCGACCCGCCAACCGTTGGAAAGGGATCGACGCAAATATTGAACCGCTCCTGGGAACAGTAGCGGAAAAAGGGCACTACACGGCGGAAATAACAATCCCACCCGACGAGTTCCGCATCCCGCCATCCGAAATCCCCGACATCATTCCTCAACATCTTTTTATGCTGCGGGTAGCCAAAGCCGCCGCCAAGGATGCCGGAATCCGCATTTCCGCTGAAAACCCCCGGATCGGGGCAATTATCGGCATTGCTTTTGATTTCGAGGCAACCGATTTTCACTTGCGCTGGGCGCTTTCTGAAGAGGTTCAGGAATGGAACTCACGTTATCGGTTGGGAGTGACTGCAAACAACCTGGAACGGTGGAGAAGTCAACTGGCCGACGCTGTTTCCCCATCATTAACCCACAGCCGCACATTGGGCGCATTGGGCAGCATGGTGGCCAGCCGGATCGCTCGTGAACTGCGTTTGGGTGGCCCTTGCTTTACCATTTCCGCCGGGGCGGTTTCCGGTGTGCATGCCTTACAAATGGCTGTTGATTCGTTGCAAAATAAAGAGACCGACGCAATGCTCATTGGTGGGGTGGATTTGATTGGTGATGTCCGTGCGTCAGTCTGTGTCCATACATTGGGAGTTGAGCAACCCCCTTGTGATGGTGCGGCGGCCGTGGTCCTGAAACGGCTGGAAGATGCCAAACATAATTACGACACTATTTACGCTGTTATTGATGGGGCCGGACTGGCCGATCAGTGGCAGTCCGGCAATACGGCCTCCTCTGCACCACAGGAACTCGCCTGTCAAAAAGCGTTGAAAAGCGCGGGGCTGACTTCCGAAGAGGTTCTCTTTACAAGCCGAGGTGATCTGCAACCCCAAATGAAAAAGGAGGTGTCATATGTAAGCGCCAACACCGCATCGGTATTGACGGCCTTGGTAACAACCGGCTTGGCGCTTTATCACCGCCTGTCGCCTCCTTTCAGGAACGGTCTAAACCCCGAATCCATCGAGCCTCGATCCGGTGAAGCCATTGCAGCGGCGGCCGCTCAAACGGTTTGGGGGCAATGTGGTCATGTTATTCTCAGGGCCCACGATCACGTAAAGTTGGCAGAAACAGAAGCGATCAGGAAACGATCCCCAGACGATGGAATGCGATTGGCCGTAGGGAAAATGCCCGCACCATTTCCGCTTTTGTTACAAAAACCAGCTACCAGCATATTACACCCATCGGGTCAGGCAGTTGATGCGGCCACATTACAACAAGCCATGGAGACGGCCACCCGGATCCATCAAACAACCGCCAAGGTGCATCAGCGCTATTTGGACTTGTCAAATGAGCTAACACGGACATACGCGCAAACGGTTGCGCTCAAGGCCCAACTGACTGATCCTCCTGTCGAATCGGCCGATTCCGTCCCCGACAACATCATCAAACCTTTCTTACCACGGGAACAGTGCCTGGAGTTTGCCATTGGCTCGGTGGCTAAAGTGTTGGGACCTGAATTTAAGGTGGTTGACACATACCCTGCCCGCGTACGGCTGCCCGACGAGCCGCTAATGCTGGTAGATCGCATCCTGACCGTTGAAGGCGAAAAAGGGGGTTTAGGGCCGGGCCGGGTGGTTACCGAGCATGATGTTCCGTTCAATGCTTGGTACCTGGATGGTGGCCGCGCACCGGTCTGCATTTCCGTGGAAGCGGGTCAGGCCGATCTTTTTTTAAGCGGATATTTGGGGATTGATTTGAAAGTCAAAGGGCTGCGCACCTACCGCTTATTGGACGCTACAGTCACCTTTCACCGCGCCCTGCCCCGTCCGGGTGAGACCATTCAATACGATATCAGTATCGATAAGTTTATCCGTCAGGGTGATACCTACCTGTTCCTGTTTCATTTTTCAGGCACTATTGACGGAAAAACGTTGATTACCATGAAAGAGGGTTGCGCCGGTTTTTTTACGGAAAGCGAAGTAGCAAGCTCCGGGGGCATTATCCTTTCCAAAGAGATGGCCGCACTGTCATCCGGGTTGGGTAAAGGTCACTGGCTGCCTCTCGTGCCGGACCCACCGGCCGCCTTGTCCGAAAAGGCGCTAAATGCGTTGCGGCGGGGTGATTTGGAGGGTTGTTTTGGTGACGCCTTTCAGGATATCCCGTTTCCCAAAACGCTATGGCTGCCCGATGACCGTATGCGGCTGATCCATCGGGTGACGGTCATGGATCCATCCGGCGGACGCTTTGGACGCGGCCTGATCCGGGCTGAAGCCGATATCTCTCCGGACGACTGGTTTCTCACCTGCCACTTTGTGGACGACATGGTGATGCCGGGTACTTTGATGTACGAATGCTGCGCCCAGACGCTGCGTGTGCTGCTGCAAGCCATGGGCTGGATCACCGACCATGAAAACAGTGGTTACGAACCGGTATTGGGGATTGAAAGCGTTCTAAAATGCCGCGGGCCGGTCACCCCGGCAACAAAACGGGTGGTGTATGAAGTGGAAATTCGTGAAATCGGCTACGAGCCCAAACCGTTTGTGATTGGGGACGCCTACATATACGCCGATGGGTGCCGTATTGTCCGGTTCAATAACATCTCCATGCGGTTGCTTAATACCAGTAAAGAGCGTCTGGCGGGTTTTTGGAATCGATATCGATCACCTACAAACCCGGCCTTGGCTGTTGCCAACCGAAATGACCTGGTGGAATTTGCCACAGGTCAGTTTTCCCGTGTCTTTGGGGAACACTACCAACCTTATGATGAAGGACGCTTCCTTGCCCGTTTACCGGCCCCGCCCTTTTTAATGATTGACCGTATCGTCAAGGCCGAAGCGGAGCCTTGGATCGTCAAGCCGGGTGGCTCGGTAACCGCAGTTTTAGATGTTCATCCGGATGACTGGTTTTTTACGGCGGACCGCTCCGCTGTCATGCCCTATGGCGTCCTGCTTGAGGCTGCGCTGCAGCCCTGCGGGTTTTTAGCCGCTTACATGGGTTCGGCCCTCTTGGGCAAAAACGAGGATCTTCGCTTTCGCAATCTGGGCGGCCAGGCGACTCTATTCAAGGATGTAACGGCTGATGACGGCCCCTTGACAACAACCGTCCGCCTCAGCCGGGCTTCTCATGCGGCCGATATGATCATCGAGCATTTTGCATTTGATATTTCCCAAAACGAAAATCCTGTTTATTCGGGCGCTACTTACTTTGGTTTTTTCACCTCCCGGGCGCTGGCCAAGCAGGAAGGGATCCGGAACCCCGCTGATTTTTGCTGGAAATCGCCATTGCTTGAAATTGGGAAATACCGACCGACCCCACTTGAAATGACCGCACCCGTAACGCCGGAAGAAGCGGCAACCCCGTCCAAAGCACCGCCATTGGGCCTACAGATGCCTTCCAAGGCATACGCAATGATTGATCAAATTGATTGCTATTTGCCCAACGGCGGCACCAAAAGCCTGGGGTATATCAAAGGATCAAAGCGCATCCATCCTGATGAGTGGTTTTTCAAGGCCCATTTTTATCAGGATCCGGTCTGGCCGGGATCCCTGGGGCTGGAAGCGTTTATTCAGTTGTTAAAATACGCCGCCTTGCAGCGGTGGCCCGAAAAGGCTGCGACTAACCTCTTTTCGCTCATCACAAGACAAAAACATGGATGGCAATATAGGGGACAGGTGGTTCCATCCAATAATCGGGTTACCGTTGAGGCCAGCATCACCCGGATTGAGGACGCACCAGAACCAACGCTACTGGCCAAAGGCGCTTTACATATTGACAATGTAACCATTTACACTATCGACAATTTTGGGATTTGTTTGCGACCCGTGAAAGATCACGTATCATGACCTCTCCTTTTAGATTCAACCGCACCGTTATTGAATCCGTCGGTTATCAGTTACCGCTCCACGTGATCACCTCCGAAGATCTGGAAGACCGGCTTGAACCGCTTTACCGCAAACTGCGGCTGCGAAAGGGGCAACTGGCCGCCATCACCGGGATTTCCGAGCGTCGCTGGTGGGACAAAGAGTTTCATATGCGCTCCGGCGCCATCCAGGCCGCAAAAAAGGCATTGGCCCAAACCGCCGTCCTGCCCAACGATATCGGGATGCTGATTTACGGCGGCGTCTGCCGGGATTATCTGGAACCGGCCACCGCCTGCGCAGTGGCCGACGCCATTGGTGTAGGCCCCAAAGCCTTGGTATACGATGTTTCCAACGCGTGCTTAGGAGTGTTAAACGGCATGATCCAGGTGGCCAACGCCATTGAGACGGGTCAAATCCGGGCCGGCATGGTGGTCTCCTGCGAATCGGCCCGCCAGATTGTGGATCTGACCATTGAACGGATGCTGGCATCAGAAGATATGGAGGTTTTCAAGCACTGCCTGGCCACGTTAACCGGCGGCTCCGGCGCGGTTGCGTTACTCCTGGCCAGAGATGACTCCGGCCAAAAGCCAAAACGGCTTTTTGGCGGAGTGATCCGCAATGACGTTTCACAGCACTCATTATGCACATGGGGCCCGGATACCGGTATTCCGGCTACCCAAACCATGCTGATGAATACGGACTCGGTAAATGTGTTACAATACGGTGTTGCCTTGGGAACGGCCACCTACCACGATTTTCAAAAAGCCTTCCTGGGGGGTTCCGACGAACCGGACAAGATCATCTGCCATCAAGTCGGCTCGGCCCACCGGGAGACAATATTAAAGGCGTTAAATATTTGCAAAGAGAAGGATTTTTCAACTTATCCCTATTTGGGCAATATCGGCACCGTCTCTTTACCCATCACCTTAGCCATTGCCCAGGAGCGGGGCTTTCTGAAAACCGGTGATCGCGTGGGTCTTTTTGGAATTGGGAGCGGGTTGAACTGTCTTTTAGTGGGTGTTCACTGGTGATGTTTTATGCGTGACTTTTACATTAGCTCAGACATCTTGAATATTTGGTTATATGTCTCTTCCTGATACTTCAAATAGCCCTGAATGGGAACAGCGATATCCCAAGGCGTCCAATTTTATGGAGGTTAATGGACACCGGATGCACTACCTGGACCAGGGCCGGGGAGCGCCGGCGGTAATGGTCCACGGTAATCCCACCTGGTCGTTTTTTTTTCGCGACCTGATTACGGCATTGTCGCCTGAGTTTCGCTGCATCGCGATTGATCATATCGGTTGCGGGTTGTCCGCAAAACCGACTTCCAGTGAGTACGGCTTTCAATTAAAGGAGCGCATTTCCGACTTCACTTTGTTTTTGAAAAAATTGGCGCTAAAAAAACCGGTGACCCTCATCGCCCACGATTGGGGCGGCATGATCGCCATGGCCTGGGCGGTTCAAAACCCGGAAAAGGTGGCCCGGCTTGTGTTGATGAACACCGCCGCCTTCTTGCCTCCGGCCGGGAAAAAGCTCCCCTGGCAACTGCGCCTATTAAAAGGATTTCCGGGCTTGGCCCGGTTTGCCGTGCTCAATTTCAATCTTTTTGCCAAAGGGGCCTGCCATTTGGCTGTTAGAAAAAAACTGCCTCCGGACGTCAAGGCAGGCTATTTGGCGCCCTACAACAAGCCCCGCAACCGCTTGGCGACACTGCGCTTTGTCCAGGATATCCCGGTTCGGCCCCGGGATCCCGGCTATTACATCGTTTGTGAAACCGAAAAGCGGCTTGGGCGCTTGTCAGGGCACCCTTGTCTCTTCATTTGGGGCGGCCGCGATTTTGTGTTTGACAAGGATTACTTTGATGAGTGGCGCCGGCGCTTTCCTCATGCCGCGGCGCACTACTTCGAAGGGGCAGGCCACTACATTTTAGAGGATGAAAGTAAAACAGTGATTTTACTCATCCAGCATTTTTTAGCCACGCAAAATACTAAGAAGCAAAATGATGTTTTTCGTGATTTTTGCGTCCTTGGCGGTGACTAAAGAACAATACCAAAGAACCAGTTTAGCCGAAGGAAATCAAACGATAAATGAATGGTTCCGGCAGAGACCACTGCGCCAATGTCGCCTGGCGTCTCAAGGCAGCGGCGGCGCGCACACCGTACCAAAAGGCGGTGATTGAGCCGTGCGGAGAAACCCCTGACGGGCTCGTGGCCTACCGTCATTTAACTTTTCGGCAGTTGGATAAAGTGTCTGATCGTCTGGCGGCGGGGTTTGAAGCGGCAGGTATTTCTGCAGGCGCCCGCACGGTTCTGATGGCGCCCTTTGGTATCGATTTTTTCAAAATCACTTTTGCTCTCTTTAAAGTGGGCGCCGTTCCCGTGTTGGTGGACCCCGGAATGGGTGTCAAACGGATGATCGCCTGTTTGCGGCACACCGACCCGACCGCTTTTGTCGGGATTCCCAAGGCGCATGTGGCAAGGCTTCTAAATCCCAAGGCCTTTTCCGGTATCGACACTCACATCACCGTGGGCAAACGCTGGTTTTGGCGCGGTCCGACCCTGCAATCGATACAATCTGGTCATCATCGGCCCTTTCAGCCGATGCGGCGTAAAAGTGATGATACGGCGGCGATTCTCTTTACCACGGGCAGTACCGGCACGGCCAAGGGCGCTGTTTATACCCACGGAATTTTCAACTCCCAGATCGATAGCATCCACAAACATTTTAAAATCGGTGATGATGAGATTGACCTGCCCACTTTTCCGCTTTTTGCCCTCTTTGATCCCGCCCTGGGGATGACCGCAGTGATCCCGGAGATGGACCCCGCCCGCCCTGCCAGTGCCAACCCGGTTAACATTGCCCAGGCCATTTTAGACCACGGTATCACCAATATGTTTGCTTCGCCCGCGCTGCTCAACCGCCTGGGGCAATGGGGTCAGGACAAAAAAATATGCTTTCCCACCCTTCGCCGTGTTGTGAGCGCCGGGGCGCCGGTGTCGCCGCAAAATATCGCCGTTTTTTCCAGGCTCCTTACAGGTGGCGCCGACATCCACACCCCTTATGGTGCCACGGAAGCAATGCCCGTCACAGCCATTTCCGGCAGTGAGATCCTTACCCAAACCAAAAAACGGACTGAACAGGGTTTTGGCGTCTGCGTGGGCCAACCGGTCAAGGGTATCGATCTTCAGATTATCGGTATCAGTGATGAGCCCATTAAAACGTGGTCGTCGGATCTTATCGTGGGAAACGGTGATATCGGCGAAATTGTCGTTACCGGGGATGTGGTGACCCGTCAATATTATAAAAATGAACACGCCAACGCATTACATAAAATCAATGACAACACCAGGATCTGGCACCGTATGGGGGATTTGGGCTGGCGGGACAACAAAGAGCGTGTCTGGTTTTGCGGACGCAAAAGCCACCGGGTGGTAACGGAAAAAGAGACCCTCTTCACCCTCCCCGTGGAAGCGATATTCAACCGGCATCCGGCGGTTTTCAGAAGCGCCCTGGTGGGGGTGGGCGAGATGGGCGCCCAAATACCTGTCATCTGCATTGAGCTGAAACCGGACAGCGAAATTGCCGAAGAGAACATTGCAGAAGAGCTAATGGAATTGGCCGCGAAGAATCCTTTAACCCGTCAGATTGAAGAGATTCGCTTTCATCCCGGCTTTCCCGTGGATGTCCGTCACAATGCCAAGATTTTACGCGAAAAACTGGCTGTTTGGGCGGTCAATAATTAGGCCCTTTTCCGACACACCCCAGTTGGCATGACGGATCTGCCGCCTCAGATCTTTGACCGGGCAACTTATATCCCCCTGCCGGGAAGTCATATCAATTATTAAAGTTTCGCAGAAGCTATACGCGTCTGCTTAATTATTGCATTTTCAATAATATCAATAAAGTGAAACAAGGTGTCAGGCTCAATTTTGTAACAAAGTACATCACTTGACCTGGTAATCAGCTCTTTGACATTTGCCCATAGCGATTGGGCCATCATCAGCATGCTTTGATCATCTGCCAGTTGACGGAGCAGGGAGCCTACCGGCCCGGTTAATCGACGTTTTCCCAAGATGTACACCAGCAGCAAGTAGCGGATCATCACCAGCGAATGACAGGCTATCAGGGCGTCAAAGGTATTGCTCTGCTCCTTTGCCATGTACAGCATCTGCTTTGCATCTTTGAAAAATACCGCTATGGACCACCTTCGAGCGTAGTATGAAAGAATCTGTGATTCCTCCATCTCAAGGTCCGTACAAAGCAGCGGTTGCCAGTTTTTACGGCCATCAGAGACAAATAGCAATCGGACATCGCCTGTTTTGGGCAGAGGGTCACGTTCAGGCAAACACCTTTTACACGGTGTTGTGACAACCAACGGGTCTTTTTCTTCGCTACCTGTTGCCACAGTTGTTTGAGCGTATACTGCTCGCCCTGATAGCCGTATTTTACACGTCCCCTTTTTAACCGGCAGATGACACCGTAGCCGGTATCACAAATGCTGCTGACAATTGTATCATGTGCAAACCAGCTGTCGAAAAGGACAAACGAGGCATCCATGCCCGCATGCCATGCCCGGTCAACCATCTACAACGCTTGTGTATGCATGTACCGTTGCTCATGCATATTTTCTTTCTGCAATCTTAACATCAATGGATAGAAAGGCTGCTGCAGTATCATCCAAAAGCCCAATGACATTACGCAGATCTCTGATTCAAAAATTCAAGGATGGTGAAATCGAATTTTTATGCAATTATGGTGTGTTAACTACAGGTTTCGATGCACCGAAGACTGAATGTATTGCTCTATGCCGCCCAACAACCAGCGAAGTGCTATATGAACAAATTATTGGCAGAGGATTAAGAGGTAAAAAATTCGGTGGTACTCAAAAGTGCACAATTATTGATTTTGCAGACAACATTCTTCGGCTTGGCCGCCCACTTGCGTATGAACGCTTTTCTGATTATTGGAGTAATGGTCGTACTGAAAGTGATCAGTGAAAGAAGCACAAATATTAGTTTGTCACGTACCGGTTGATTATATCCCGCCAGGAATTATCCTTTACGGATGGCGATGGAGGTATTGACGGTAAAGCGCTTCAATCAATGGCCCCGCGGTGGGCGGAACCTGGATAAAATCGACTGGCCGGGTGTAAACTTGCGACGTCGGGCCTTTTAAAGGCCCCACAACGGAACCTCGCCGTAACGTTCCGGGTTTTGGCGCTAAATAGCTCTTTCGCCGCCGGGGCGCTGGTTGCCATTACTATTTTTCGCTTTTGGGCGTTTTTAAAAGGATACGATGGTACTCGTCATGGGTCAAATGCTTACGTAAAATTGAGTTGATGGTGTTGTAAAGCGTGCTATGTCTAAACAGGTTGTTGAACGACGGTTACGGATCGTTTGCATTCTTTGACCGCATTTTGTTTTTAGCCCGATTCAATCCGACCTGTTTATTACCGCGCTCTTTGGAAATTGCCTCATAAGCGCTTTGAATCTCCCGAAACGTATCCGTTGCCATCGGTCCGAACTCCTCCGGCAATCCATTGGCGGCCAGTCGGTCAGGGTGGTACTGCCGGGCCAATCGGCGGTAGCTCCTTTTAATCGTCTCATCCGTGTCTGTGGACGCGCAGCCCAGGGTTGTGTAGTGTTTATTGATGTCGTCGATATAGCGGGAACGGATGGTTTCAAATTGCGACGACGGACAGCGGAAGATTTGAGCGGCGGTGTGGATGAGCCGCTCCTCAGCCCCGGCCATATCACCATCGGCCACGGCCACCCGGAAAAGGATGTCCAGCATGAATTCGATGAGTTCCGGTTTGTTTTTGAATTGGAGGTAAAATTGGGCGGCATAGTCTTCAAAGGTATCCGGGGATTGCAGCGCCTGTCTAAAGATGGCGTACACGGCGTGCCGTTTTTCCGGCCCCATCCCCAGATCCCGGATCATAAAACGCTCAATGGCGCCGATTTCCGCATCGGAAACGCGTCCGTCGGAACGAACCAGTTTGGCTAACATGGAAAAGGTTGCCAGGAAAAAAACCGCCTGATCCTGATCAGCAGCAGAGATGGACGCCGGCTGTCGGGCCGATTCATCCAGGAGCTTGCTCTCATCGTAAACATGCCCAAAAACCGCTCCGGCAACAGCCCCCAAAGGCCCACCCAGGACAAATCCAATGGCGCCGCCGACAATTTTACCAAAAACTCCCATTTTCAATCCGTTTACATTTTTTGCTGGTGCTTACCAGGAATCCGATTACGGGTAAAGTGAAACAAAAAATATATGGTAACAAGCTGAAATATCCAATATAAATTATTTTCCGGTAAAATTTCATGCAAAATTCGGGTTGAAGCGATGAATGCTCCTTTATCCATTCGGTTGCGGGTGTTTTTTCCGTTTGCCGCTGGATATTTCTTATCTTATCTCTACCGGACCATCAATGCGAATGGCGGGTATGCCTTACAGGGTTACCAGGCAGGGTTTGCCGCGGTGCTGGCGCCGCAAGTGCTGGCGTTGGGCTGGTTTTGGTGGGCCGGTCGGATGCGGCCACAAAAAGAGAAAAACGGACAGACTGCCGGATTACAAAGTGAAAGAGGCGTAACATGAAAATTTACACGGGTACCGGTGATCGTGGGAAAACCAGCCTTTTCAGTGGGGAAAGGGTGAAAAAGAACAGCCCGCGTATCGAGGCGTATGGTTGTCTGGATGAGTTGAATTCAGTCATTGGCGCCATTGCCGCGGCCATGGACGAAGCGCCTTCCGGATTAGAAAATGAGTTGCAAACCATTCAAGCAGAGTTGTTACAGGCAGGCGCCTGGCTTGCCGTCGCTCCCGATTCTGAGGCCATTGAACAGTTGACACCATTTACCAAAGATCCGATTGAACGCGTGGAAAAGGCCATTGATCGGATTCATGACGACCTGCCCGAACTGCGCGGTTTTATTTTACCCGGCGGGCATTTGTCGGCGGCCATGGCCCACATGGCCCGCACCATTTGCAGGCGTGCGGAACGGCGGGTGATCAATCTGGCCGTCGCGGAAGCCATCGAAATCCAAACCAGCGACGCTATGCAGAATATTGCCGTGTTTATCAATCGCCTCTCGGACTACTTTTTTGTGTTGGCCCGCTATTGCAACCATCTGCAAAATATCGAGGAAGTTCCGTGGCAGCCGTAATTTGGTCCCGACAATTTACGGTAAGGCTGGTCAAACGGCAGTGGTTCGCACCGGGTATCATTGAGTTCCGTTGCACCCGACCGGCCAACCTTGACTTTTCGCCGGGTCAGTTTTTGCAGTTTGTTACCAATTTTATCTGTGCGGCAGGGAAGAAATGATTCGTAGTGCAACGGCCATTATCGATGATCGGTTTGAAGATTCAAGGCTCTATATCGAATTTGGTCGTCATCGTCACTCTTTCTTGATTGAGCGCACTGTTTAACAGCGCCGATACATTGCATGGATATTTTCGGTCACCGATCCGTCCGGCGCATGCATCATTCAGATTGTAGCCCGTACCAGGGTGTTTATCCATGGCGGCAACCCTTTCGAAAACATCCGCCGGATAATTTCAATCAAAGAACAGCCATTGTGCGACAAAAAAGATTTGACACCCGTTGCCGACATATGTATGAAGCGCTTTTTTTAAAAGTGTGGATTTGAAAACCCCCAAAAAATGAAACCCATATTTAATTGCGGGTGGCTCTGTTGAAGAGATCATCCGTTTTGATGGTGCGAAAATGAAAAAACGGACATTTGTCTACTCGGTTGCCTGGAATCTTTTTATCATCACCCTTGGGTCGCTTATCTGGGTAATCGGCGCCAAGGGGGCGGTGCTGCCTCACAACCTTATCACCGGGGGGATGTTCGGAGTGAGTTTGCTGGTCTATTATTATACCCGCTGGTTGTCGCCGGCCATCTGGTTTTTCCTTTTTAACATCCCGCTGTTTCTACTGGGCGGACTGATGGTCAGCCGCCGGTTTGTGCTATACAGCCTGTATGGCGTCGTGGTATCGACAATCCTCTTTGAATTCATTGAGATAGATCTTCACATTACCGAACAGCTTTACGCGGCGGTGGCGGGGGGCGTGTTGTGCGGATTCGGCAGCGGTATCATGTTACGGTCGTTGGGATCAGCCGGCGGGCTGGATATTGTTGCGATTATCATGAACCGTAAATATAATCTGGGTGTCGGGCGTTTTTACGTAACGTTCAACACCGTTTTATTTCTTATTTCACTTTTGCAATTGAAGATCGACCTGGTGATCGCTTCGATTATTATGCTTTTTATTTCATCCAACCTCATTGACTACGTGCTGGGGCTGTTCAGCCAGCGTAAACTGGTGTTGATTATCAGCGAAAAAAAGAGCGCCATTGCCGACGCAATTCTGAATACGCTCAATCGGGGCGCAACGGTGTTAAGGGCCGAAGGGGCGTACTCTAAGCAACCGCGGGATATTTTAATGACCATCACCAATAATGTCCAACTGAAGCGCCTGGAAGAAGTGGTTTTTACCATTGACCCGGCGGCGCTCTTTATTGTGGAAAACACTTTTAGCGTCATCGGTTCCGGTTTAGGATACAGGAAGGTTTACTGATTGAAACGGAAAACATGACTCTCCTTTACAGCACTGTTATCGCAGTTGTGCTTTTCAATCTCTTGATGCTGCTCTGGTCCTTGATCGAGGTTCGGCAAAGCCGTTTGATCAAGGACCCCTGGCGCAAAAAGGAACAGGTGCTCATGCCGTTGTCCGGCCCGCCCCGCGCCACGGCAATTTTGATCCATGGGTTTGTCGATTCGCCTTTAGGGGTTAAGCCGCTGGCCCTGAAACTGCAGCAGGAAGGTTTTCGGGTGGTTGTTCCCGTTGTGCCGTATCAGACGGCCAAGTACTGGGCCTTTACACGCGGGCGGTTTAACTCAGCGGAGTATATTACATGGCTGGCAAATGTGATTCAAAAGGAGTCAAATGGCAGCCGGGAGAAACCGTTTCTGGTCGGTTTTTCCATGGGCGGGACGCTGGCGACCATCGCAACAGCGCAAAAGAGCGTCACCGGAACCGTTTTATTGGCGCCGTATTACGGTCTCATTTGCGGAACCCGGCCCCTTGGCGTCATCGCTCAGTGGCTGCGTTGGATTATCCCTGTCGTGCCATCTTTGTTGGGGCGGCCCATCAACGATCCCAAGGGCCGGCTGCGTTACCGCCCAGGCTCAGGGTTGATCAACGTCGGAGCGGTCTGCCAATTGGAGCTGCTTCGGCGCCGGGCAGTGGCGTCTGTCTCTGATATTCAAACCCCCGTGGCTGTTTTTGCCGCGCCCAAGGACCGGGTCGCTGCCTACAAAAGAACGGCAAAGTTGTGGAAAGATCATCCTGGAAGAAAATGGCATACCCAGGCACGGGCCAATCATGTGCTCTGTTTTGATTATGACGCGCAAACGCTCTTAAAGGAGACAGTGCGCTTTTTCAAAAGTATCCAAGCCGGTTAGAATTCACGAGAGTTAGTGGTTGAGAGAAAAATTCTGAATGTCTGAATGATGGTCGGGACGGCAGGATTTGAACCTGCGACCCCAGCGTCCCGAACGCTGTGCTCTACCAGACTGAGCCACGTCCCGACACAAAAGGACAAACCGCTTTGTAAACGTCTGCCCGACTGTTGTCAACCTCCAAAGGGGTTGTTGACGATCATTGTTTCATCACGGCCCGGCCCAACTGAGATCATATCGATGGGTGTATTCGCCAATGCTTCAATTTCCGCCAAATAGTTTACGGTGTTTTGGGGCAGATCCTCCTTGCGGCGGACCGTAGAAATATCCTCTTCCCAGCCGGGCAGGGTTTTGTAAACCGGATCGCATTGTTCCAGAATCGTCAGATCGGCGGGAAAATCGGTGCGCACGTCGCCCTGATATTGATAGCCGGTACAGATCTTCACCTCTTTGAGCCCACCCAGGACATCCAGTTTTGTCACGGCCAGACCGGTGAGACCGTTGAGCCGAACGGCATTTTTGAGAACCACCATGTCGATCCAGCCACAGCGACGGCGGCGGCCGGTGGTGGCGCCGAATTCCGCGCCGATCTTTTGAATCCGGCCGCCCACCTCATCAAAAAGCTCCGTGGGGAACGGGCCGGCGCCCACGCGGGTGGTGTACGCTTTGGTAACGCCCACCACGCCGTCGATGGCCGTGGGTCCCAACCCGGCGCCGGAACAGGCATTGGCTGAAACGGTGCTGGAGGAGGTAACAAAGGGAAAAGTGCCATGATCAATATCAAGATGCGTGCCCTGGGCCCCTTCAAAGAGGATGGAACGGCCGTTGTTGATCGCCGTCTCCAGTTCAATGGAAATATTCTTTATATAGGGTTTTAGCCGCCGGGCGAGATGTGCGCATTGTTCCAAAACGGTATCGGCATCAATGGGTGAGGCGTTTAAGTGCCGTAATAACACATTTTTTTCCACCAGTGCTTCGCATACTTTTTGTCCCAGCAGTTCCGGATTTAACAGATCCACGGCGCGGATACCGCAGCGGGCCGCTTTATCTTCGTAGCAAGGGCCGATTCCACGGCCAGTAGTGCCGATTTTGGCGTCGCCCTTGGCCGCCTCCCGGGCGTGATCCAGGGCCTTATGGTAGGGCATGATCAAATGGGCGCGCTCACTGAGACGAATATTGCCGGGGCCTGTGGCGATGTCGCGTTCAGCCAGATAGTCGATCTCTTTTAACAGCACTTCCGGGTCCACCACCATGCCGTTGCCCATCAGGCAGGTTTTGCCTTGTAGAATCCCCGACGGCACCAGGTGGCTGATAAACTGTTCGCCCGCCACCACCATCGTATGTCCGGCATTGTTGCCTCCCTGAAAGCGGGCGACGATATCGGCCTGATGCGCTAAAAGATCGACTATTTTACCTTTGCCTTCATCGCCCCACTGGGTGCCAATGATGATAATATTCGCCACTACCTTTTCCTCCGCTCTTTAAAAAATGTCTGGATCAATGCCTTGCAGGGTTCTTCCAGAATCCCGCCGGTCACCTCAATGGTGTGATTAAAACGGCCATCCCGGCCAAAATGATACAACGATCCGGCCGCGCCCCATTTGGGGTCCCGTGCGCCGAACACCACCCTTTTAACGCGGGCGTGGAGCAACGCGCCCATACACATGACACAAGGCTCAACGGTAACATAGAGGGTACTCTCTAACAACCGGTAGTTGCCTGTGATTTGACTCGCCTGGCGCAAAGCCAGAATCTCGGCATGTGCCGTGGCATCGTTTCGGGTGATCACTTGATTACAGGCGGTGGCGCGCCATCGTTCGTCGGGGTCAATCAGCACCGCGCCGATGGGCACCTCTGCCATTGCAAAGGCTTTTTGGGCCTGCGCCAGCGCTATCTCCATCCATTTGGCGTCATTTATCTCCATGACAGGTTTATAGGCCAAAGAACGGTGATTTTTCAAGCAAGATGGTTGCTTTCAAACCCTGTTTGAGGCAAGATGAAATATCAAATATAAATAATTTTCCGGTAAAATTTCATGCAAAATCCGAGTTGAATCTATTCGATTTCTAACGCGACTCGACTCTGGCAAGAGACATATCGATTACGGACCCGAAAATGTCGGCAGCCACTAAATTACCATCGTCGTAAAGACGATGGGTTTGTGGTGCGTCAACGTTATTTTAATTATCGGTCGGAAGGCCACCCCATTGATGGGGTGGTTGTTTACGCCGACTGGGCGAAACCACCGGCTTTAGCCGGGGGTGATCCGTATCTACATACATACTGCTATCTGAAAGATGACCGTCTTACAGACGGTGGTTTCAACCTTATAACGGACGAAATGAAAATTAAAATATTCACCACCGGCGGCACCATCGATAAGGTTTATTTTGACGATTACAGCCACTATGAGGTGGGTGAACCCAGGGTCGGCGAAATTTTAGAGACCGCTAAGGTCAACCTCACTTACACCGTCACCGAAATTTGCCGGAAGGACAGCATTCATCTGACCGCTGAAGACCGAAGAAAAGTTCGGGCGAAAGTGGCCGCTGAAGCCGCCGCTTTGATCCTGATTACTCATGGAACCGACAGCATGAGCCTCACGGCCCAAGCCCTGGAAGGGGTGAGTGAAGAGAAAGTGATTGTGCTGACCGGCGCCATGAATCCTTACCTGTTTAAGCGAAGCGACGCCTCTTTTAATGTCGGGTGCGCTTTGGGCGCTTTGCAAAGCCTTTCGCCGGGGGTTTATATCGCCATGAGCGGCCGTATTTTCAAGGCCTCCCAGGTGCGGAAAAACAGGGATCAACAACAGTTTGAAAAGATCGATGGGCCTCATGAATGACACTTTGTCAGGACGAAAGGCGACCGCCTTGACAAAGATAGATTCAATGTTACCTTTGCGCGGGAACCGGAGCATTCCGTTTACTTGTTACTGCAAAGGAGAGGAAAATGTCTGTCGCCAAAGTCATTGAGGTGATTGCGGAAGGGGATTCCATTGAAAGCGCCATCAGTTCGGGTGTTGCCGAAGCGGCCAAAACGGTGAAAAATATCAGGCACGTTTATGCCGAAGGTGTCCAGGCCATCGTTGAAGATAACAAGGTCACCAGGTATCGTGTAAATTGTAAAGTCACTTTTGTGGTGAACAATTAGCCCGATGAATGGCATTTGACGGTTGTTTCCGGATCAACGGCCTTGAATCCGGCTTGAAAGATCGCAGCCAACCCCGTTTTATCTGTTGAATCCATGGAAATCGTTCTACCCGCTATTGGAGCGTTGCCATCAGGTCGACGGCGTTTTTTCCGTTTTCACAAGAAATCCGTTCTTTTTGAAGTCGATGGTCACAGCCCCTTGCTGTGCGGTTCCCAAAACCGTGAGGCCTAAACGCCGATAGCGTTCGCGGACGACCGGATGCGGAAAGGGATAACGTCCCCAGGGCGCCGATGAGACAATCACCGCCCGGGGCGAGACCGCCTCCAGAAACAGTTGGCTGCTGCTGGTACGGCTACCGTGGTGGGGCGCCACTAAAAAGGTGCTGCTCAACTTTGTTTTATGGAGACGAATCAACGCCATTTCGACGGGTCGTTCAACGTCTCCGGGAAACAAAATGGAATGGCGCCCATGGGTTAATTTTAATACCAATGACTGGTTGTTGATATCAGGCCATTTCACAGGTGTACCCTCTTTTGTGGGCGGCCACAAAATATCAACCGTCACATTGTTGATGTGTTTGGTTTTAGGCAAGTCAATCCATGCCGGCGTCGGTAAATTCCGGTGCGAAAGAATCTGCCGGAATTGGAGAAACCCCTGGGTGTCGGTTCCCAGGCCGGTCTGCCAAACCTCACCGATATGAAAGTGCCGCGCGATAAACAGCAGGCCGTTTAAATGATCACTATTGGGATGACTCAGCACCAGATAGTCGATCCGGTTGATTTTCTTGGCCCAAAGCGCCGGCGCCACAATGGAACGGCCCACGTCAAATATGGTGCTGTCGGTAAAACCGCCGCCGTCGATAAGCATCACCTTGCCTTGGGGAAGCTCCACCAGATTGGCGCTGCCGTTGCCCACGTCCAGGATGGTGGCGCGCATTGTACTCCGCAAATGACGCTGGTAATACCAATAGCCGCCATCAACCACGCCTAGCGCAAGGGCTGCTATAAAAACATATTGATACCGTTTTACATTCCTGTTTAGCGACTCATTGCGTCCCCTCAGTGCCAAAAGAGCGTTTACAGACAAAAGGCTGCTGCTGATGAGTAATGCGTAGTAAAGTCCGATTTCCAGCCAGTTGGGGGTTACAAGAAAGGTAGCGGAAAATTCAAGGTTGGCCAAAGCGGTTAATGCTTTTAGAATCATCTCCAAGAACCCGCCGGTTGTACCCCACACCCAAGATGCTGCTGCATCTGAAAACAGGTAGAGACCCAGCCCCGACAGGCCCAATGGGACAATACCGTAACCGATGATCGGCACCGCCAACGCGTTAACAGCGACGGCAATCAGGGAAACTTCGTTAAAATAGTGGGCCGCCAAAGGGAGTGTTCCTAAATAGGCAAACACCGATACCCTCAAAAGTCCCCAACCATAACGGTGCAGACGATTTTCTTCGGGAATGACCGTGGTGGTTTTTAATTGCGTCCATAACCGCTCACCCCAGAAAATAACAGCGACAGCCGCAAAGGAAAGCTGGAAGGCCACAGCAAACAGGGCGGCCGGATCAATGGCCAACATCACCAAAGCTGCAACGGCAAGGGTATTAAACGGCTCTTGCCAACGGTCAACGAGAAGGGCCAACAGAAAAACCGATACCATCAACACAGCCCGCTGGGTGGAGGGGGACAGCCCCGTCATGATGCCATAGACCATCACCACTGGAATGGTAAAAAGCGCTGCTGTTTTCATCACTGCGCCTTTGCGCAGCAAGGGCGGGAAAAAACCCAGCAACCGGAAAAGCGGCAAGAAGATAACGCTGGCCACTATGGCCACGTGCAGCCCGGAGATCGCCAATATATGAGCGACGCCACAGCGGGCGAAAATTCGCCGTAATTCCCAATCCATCCCGCTACGATCACCGATAATAAGCGCCTTTAAGATCGGACCGGACCCTTCTGAAGCGGTTTCATCCAGCCGCCGGCCGACCTTTTCACGCAACTGGTCCACCGCCCGCCAAAACCCCTTTTGAACACCCGGCTCGACCAGTTTTACCTGATCTGCTGCACTCCATAAACGGCAGTGAATTCCCTGGAATATCAAATAGCGTCGATAGTCAAACCCATTGGGATTGGTAAAACCATGGACCGGTTTTAAACGGCCACTAAACCGGATCCGGTCACCGCGTCGCAAACGACCGGCCGGCTGAACGCCAATTGTGAGACGTAAATACCCGGAAGCCGGTGTGAACCCATCCAGCGAATGAATGCGTTCCACCTTCACCTTCATCCGCACCCTTTTGGTCAGGTGTTTTGGTTCCGAAACGATCAGGCCGGTGAGGGTATGGGTGTCACCATCGGCATGGTGGGAGATATGGTTGACAGGCAGCTCCGGCGCCACTACGGGCTGAATGCTGATCCAGCCGGCAAGCATCATCAGCGCCATCGGAAGCCAAAGGGAAGAGCGTCTTTGGCGGATACAAAAGAGTATACCGACTGTTACAACAAGTGTGGCGGCAATAAGATACCATAAATATCCGGGGAAAAAGCCGCCAAGCAGGATGCCCCCTATCTGCCCAAATAGAGCACCTGCAAGGGGGCGATAAAAATATGGTTTACGGCCCGTCATCGGAAACATCGGGCTCCCGCCGGATATGGGCGCCAAGCATCGCCAGCTTGGTGTCCAGACATTCATAACCCCGATCCAGATGATAAATTCGGCGCACAAGGGTTGTACCTTCGGCCATCAATCCGGCCAGAATCAGGCTGGCGCTGGCCCTTAAATCCGACGCCATTACCGGTGCGCCGGATAGCTTGGCCACCCCCCGTACCACAGCCTGATTATTGGTAACAGTGATATCGGCCCCCATCCGCTTCAACTCTCCAACATGGATCATGCGGTTTTCAAAAATGGTCTCCGCAATTAGGCTTGATCCCATCGCCAGCGACATCAAAACCATAAACTGGGCCTGCATATCGGTGGGGAAGCCCGGATAGGGCATGGTCGTGATATTGATACTGGTAATCTCTTTCGGTCCCCGCACCCGAATGCAGTCGCCATCAACATCCACCGATGTCCCGGTCAAACGCAGTTTGTCAATCACCGCATCGAGATGGTCCGGTCTGCAACGGGTCAGTTCAACATCGCCTTGGGTCAGTGCGGCGGCCACCATATAGGTGCCTGTCTCGATCCGATCGGCAATAACATCCACGGTGGCGCCGCCCAGTGATTCAACGCCTTCAATGGTCACAATGGCTGTTCCCGCCCCGGCGATCCTGGCGCCCATGGCGTTGAGCATTTCGGCCAGTGCGGTCACCTCCGGCTCCCTGGCGGCATTCTGCAAAACCGTAATCCCCCGGGCTAAAGTGGCGGCCATCATCACATTCTCCGTGCCGGTAACGGTGACCGTATCAAAATTGATTACCGACCCTGTAAGGTGATCCGCTTCTACATCCACATAGCCTTGAGTCAACGTGTTGGTCGTCCCCAACCGCTCCAGGCCGGTCAGATGAAGATCAATGGGCCGGGCCCCGATGGCGCAACCGCCGGGCAAGGAGACCCGGGCCCGCTTTAAACGAGCCACCATCGGCCCCAGAACGAGCACCGAGGCACGCATTTTACGCACCAGATCGTAGGGGGCCTCATGTTGGGCCAGGCTACGGGCCGTGACCGTCACCTGATCCCCATCGCTTTCCACCAGAGCGCCCAGTTGCTCGAGCAGCTTTTTCATACTGACAATATCTTGCAAGTTGGGGACGTTGCGTAACCGTACCGGCTCATCGCTGAGCAGCGCGGCGGCCAACATGGGCAGGGCCGCGTTTTTGGCGCCGCTCACGGCCACCGTTCCGGTTAAACGTTCTCCGCCTTCGATGATGATTCGATCCACGCTATCTTCCTGACAAAACTTCCGCTTCGCAATAAACAAAAACGTTTGTCCGGCGCCTGAGGCGGAACAAACGTTTTGGCATGATGTCGAAAAGGCGCTGCCTAATGGCCGGCGTGATGACGATCGTCTTTTCCTACTACGGTATCCAGTACCGCCTTGATCACGCAATAGGTTATGCCCAGCCCCAAAATGGAGAGCGCATACCACAAACCGCCATGAAACACCATATGGCCCATATCCCACACCCATTCAAAATTAAATGGAAACATATCTCTTTCTCCTTACGCTCTGCCCGAATTAAAGCGGATGATCTCATTCCAGTCAATGGCCCCTTGGGAATCACAAAACATATCCATAAATTCACGCTTTAAAAGATATGGATTTTTACGTTTGAGTATTGTTTCCAGCTTGGCCTCATCAATTTTTCAATGCGATTACGATGAAATTGAGGAATGTTCTCGGCGACAAATTGTTCTATTTCCGGAATGCCAATCGGTCCCATATCCCTTTTCAGACTCACATATTTGATACTGGTAATGGGCGGTTCGCCCTCTTGCAAGTTGGCAATACTTCGCGCTGATATCGATCCCAACCGAATTGCGGGCCAAGCTCTGAGCAACCTCACAAGTGGTTCCCGACCCAACAAAAGGGTCGAGAACCCAATCATGTTCCTTGGTAAAAAGCTTGATGAACCATTCCGGTAACGCCTTTGGAAAAACCGCGCTATGGTTTTTATTGTAACACTCTGTGGCAAAATAGAGCACATTGGTGGGATAAGCCGTTTCACGTCCCAACCAATTTGACACATTTTTTCCAAATCCGCTTTTAACTTTTGATTCATCACGGGTAAGATCGGTATTGCTCAATTTCTTCAACCGGGTTTTGGCCCAGTTGCCCATGGGCGCCATGACCGCTTCCTGGTACATGGTACATTTTTTGGATTTGTTGAACTGTAGGCATCTTTCCCACGCGTCTCTAAAACGATTCGGCCATTTGCCCGGAAAACAGTTTTTCTTGTGCCACATGAACTCTTCAGTCCATAGCCACCCCTGCTTGCGCGCCGCTAAAATCAGCTCAAGCACATAGGTGTGACGCTCCCCATGAACCGCTTTTTCTTTGATATTCAGAATGAAGGTGCCGTCAGGTCTGAGTACCCGGCGAAACTCATCCGCCCTTGGCAAAAACCACTCTACATACTGATCCGGCTTACTGCCGCCATAGGTTTTATTTCGGCTGTCCGCATAGGGAGGCGATGTGACAATTAAATTGAAAAAATCGTCCGGGTATTCATTCAGGATTTCCAGGCAGTCGCCATTTTCAATTCTCGTCTCTATCTGTTTCATTGTTCCGCCCCCTTGCTCCATGGAACGGTAAATGATCCTACTTGTCTTTGGATCATGCACGGCTTCAGGCTTGTGTCGGCGTCATGTCACCCGCCGGAGCTGTCTCTTCCTCCGCATCATCGGAGGCGGTTTCATCGGCCTCTGCTTCTGCCGGAGTTGCCGCTTCATCGACTTCCGGTTCAATGGGATTCAGTTCGGCCTCCTGTGGAAAAATCGGCAAATAGCGGTAAGAGATCATGATGAAAATAACCCCGTAAGCCACGGGTAAAATGGTGGTGGCCACCTCCTGCCAGCTTGGATAATAGAGCGCCCAGGTATCAAAAGGCAGAATGGGTACGGCCATGACTTGCAGGACCATCACCCAACGGTTTAGCGAAACCCCGATCACACCCAAAATGATGGCGATGAGACGGGTGGTGGGATTATTTCTGAATTTGGGGATAATGAGCATCAACCCCGGAATCACACCACAGATAACCACTTCCAAAATAAGAATCCAAAAACCGTAAAACCCGTTATTCGAGTAAAACTGTGAAACGGACTGACCCGCTTCCGGTACGGAAACCGCGGCCCAGTATATCGTATCGATAATTTTGGCGACAATGTAAGTGGTAATCATCCAGCCGGATATTTTCGCAAAAAGCTGTTTCACGTTCTCCTTGACCAACTGTTTGCCCGACGCCTTTTCCGTGATCCAGGTGATAAGCAGCGTAAAACAGGGGCCGAAGGCCGCCGCTGACCAGGTAAAAAGGAAAAACGTGTAGGGCCAAACAAGAATATGCTCTCTAAAGGCAAATGGACGTCCGTACAGCACACCGGCCACACCGCCCAGTGAACCTTGATGGAAAAAGGATAAAAACGCTCCGGTGGCGGCAAAGATCGCCATAATGTGGTGCATATTGTGGCTCAAATTGTGAATAAAGGGGATTTTATCCAACCGGCGATTTTCCAGGATCAAGGGCACATATTCAATAGTTAACACAGCGAAATAACAGGAGAGGCAAAAGGCCACCTCGGTCAGCATGGAGTGAACATTGGCATGCCAGAAGATAAACCAGCTTCTCATCGGCTGCCCCACATCGATGGCCAGGATCAACAGCGCCGAACTGTAACAGATAAAACCGATCAAAACCGCGTAGTTAATAATGTTCTTCAACTCATCCTTGCCGAAAATATATTTGAGCAGACCGCTGAAAAAAGCGCCGCCGCCCAGTGCAATCACGGCCAGGTCAGCCCAGATCCAAAGCGCGAACCCGTAATAGTCGTTCATGTTGGTCTGGTTGAGCCCCTTGATCCAGCAGAGCAGCATGGCGTATACACCCCACGCCAGCACCGCCCCGGCGATGGCCAGACCCAATAAAAATTTTCCGAATGAACAGCGTTGCACCCCTACGGGGATCAGGGCTGAATCCATTTATATTACCTCGTATGGTTGAATAGAACCAACTTCAAACTTACAATGTCCTGAAATGTAATGATGAAATGCGTTACCCATGATGCGTATCCGCTTTAGGCGCGGCTTCACCCGGTTGCTCGTGTTTCAGGTAATTATCGCCCATCCTTCTAACCCAGGCCCGGCTGGAAAGATAGTAGACCTTGGTGTTGGTGTGCAGCCTTTCCAGCAGCCTGAACGCATTGGAGTTTCGGGGTTTTCCGTGATGGGCCATATCCGGCTTCGCCAATTGATACACCTTGTGGTGCGGGTTATTCAGGTCACCAAAGGTAATGGCGCCCGCCGGGCAGGCCTGGGCGCAGGCGGTCTGGTATTCATCTTCTTCAAGTTCCCGGCGGCCTTGGACTATGGCTTTATCCATAGCCCGCTGTCTGCGATGAAAACAGAAACTGCACTTTTCCACCACCCCCCGCATTCGCGGAGAGACATCGGGATTCAGATACTTTTCCATCTCCGCCGGCCATACCGGATCCCACCAGTTAAAGTAACGGGCGTGATACGGACAGGCCCCCATGCAGTAGCGGCAACCAAAACAGCGGGTATAAATCTGGCTGACAATACCGGTGGAAATATCATAATCGGTGGCTGTAGCGGGACAGACCGACACGCACGGCGAGTGTCCTTCATGTTCACCCGCACAATGCTGGCAAGGTCGCGGCAGATAGCAGACATCCGTATCAGGATACGATTTTCCATTCGACATTTTAAAAATCCGCATCCAGGTGATACTCAACAGCGGATCGCTTTCGTCTTCCTTGAAGGGCACGTTGTTTTCGGCCATGCACGCCACCATACAAGAGCCGCATCCGGTACATTTGTCCAGATCAATGACCATACCGTATTTGTTTGCGTGTGTCTGTTTCATCAATACCTCGTATTCTCTTTATGTACAGACCGTTCCCAGCGATACTGTATTCCCGGTCTTCATGCGTCGTTGTCTCATCCGGATCATGATGGACATTTATATAGCCGTTATACAGCCGTCAATTTTGCGGGAACACTCCAGGCCGTATCCATTCCGGAGACCGGGTCTTCCACGGCGGCCATCAACCGATTGATATTTACCCCTTTATGGGATAGAAATGAATCAAAGGCCCAATGTCCCAGCCCCGTAGGCATTGCCACCAGGCCCGGCTTGAGGCCGTCAAATAACGTCACCTGAACCTCCGCCTCGCCCACCGTGGTGGTGAGTTTGGCTTTCCGCCCCTCTTTGAAACCCATTGATTTTGCGGTTTCGGGATTCATTTCAACAAGCTGGGTGTTTCCATCCAGAACGTCCGGTGACGCAATCTTGGTTAAAAACGGCGGTGTCCCAATGACACCGTTGACCAACCGCAACGTGTCGTAAGGAATAAGGGTTAATGGAAAATCCTTTGTATCTGTCGCAGGCGACTTGGGCGGTAAAAATAATTCCTCATTTGAAATAACGTCCCCCTGCTCCGCTATTGGCCCTGACGCGCCGGAACGAAAAGAGATAAACCCTTCATCAAGCAATCTATTCCAACGGTATCCGTAGGTCTGCTCAAGGCATTCCTGATAATTGTCCCACGCAAACGCTTCGGCGATGGGGCCACCCATCTTTTGAGCCAATGCGATCATCACGTCACCGGTCGCCTTGGTATTGTAAAGTGGCGTAACCACAGGCCGGGCCAAACCCACTACAGACTGGGCAACCCCCGCTCCGGCCACTACGTCGTCATACCCTTCCAGATAGGTGTGGTTCGGCAGAATCAGATCGGCAAACCGGGTGGTTTCATCCATATAACTGGAAAAGCTGACAATCAGACCCGCCTTATCCAGCGCGGCTTTAACATTTTCACTGTCTCTTTGGGTATAAAGGGGGTTGCTCCCTGCAAGCAGCAACACCTCCAACGGCTGCTCGGCGCCCCACCGGCGATTCAACGGCTCCGGTTTTTCTGCCATCTCTCCCTGAACCTGAGGCCAAGTATAATCAACAGCCGGCGTAAGCATCACCCCGCCGGTTTGATTGACGTTTCCGGCCAAATGGTTCAGTGCGTGTACCGCCATGGCCTCTTGTGTGCGAACAGGTGTCCGGCCTTGTCCGCGGCCGCAAATGGCCAACGGCTTGCGGGCATTGGCAAAAGCCCTGGCCAGATCCGCAATGGTTTCTGCTGCAACACCGGTTTCAGCCGCCACCTTGTCCGGCGCGTAAGCGGCCATCACCATCGCCTTCCATTGGCCGAAACCGCTAAAGGCGGCATCGGCAACCATCCGGTCACTCATCAGCAAATGGGCGATACCCAAAGCCAATGTCACTTCCGTTCCGGGATTGACCGCCACCCACTGATCGGCCTTGGCCGCCGTGCTGGAGAGGCGCGGTTCAATTTGGATGGTTTTACCGCCCTTTTCCCGCCACTGGCTGTTGGCCTGAAACATATGCACCGGTGAGCCCCAACCATCCAAAAAGCCGCTACCGAAGCTGATTAATAAATCTGCATTTTTAACATCAAATCCCACCGACCCCGTCGTTCCGTCCATGATGGCAACCGTTTCGGCATAACTGTCAAAGGCGGTTGGTTCGGTATAAAATCCGTTGGAGCCGAAGGCATTTACAAAACGTTTCAGCAATGAAGCCGCAACGCCTGTGTCACGTCCGGAAATTGCAGCCAACGCTTCCGGATAGCCGGTACCATCCAGTTCGCTCAACTTTTCCGCCAACTGGTTCAACGCCGCATCCCATGAGATCAATTGCCACTCTCCGGCCCCGCGCTCTCCGGTCCGCGCCATGGGCCCTTTGATTCGGGATGGGCCGTAAAGAAGCTGTAATCCCGCCAACCCAAGGGCGCAGATTCCACCATCATTAACCGGATGCCCTTCAAGCCCTTCAATCTTAATGGCGCGGTCGTCGACTTTACGAACCGATATGCCACACCCTCCGGGGCACAAGGTACAGGCCGATGTAACCGTCTGCTTTTCCCCATCCGGCGGAACCGGCGTCCAGGGCCACATTTGCGACCAGATAGAAAGGTCATCGGTCAACTTCCAGGGGAGCGGCGTCAGTGCCGAACCAACGGTACCACCCACCGAAAAAGCCAGAAAACGTCTACGGTTCATGTTCATGCGAAATACCTTTGTTTATAAATCAATCCCATGGATGGTATTTTCACCTGTTTTTGGCACACCGCCCAACCAGGAGAAGACCAACGGTTTAACAGCTATTTATGGCACTTAAAACAGCCGCCTTTTCGTGTCTGCACGCTGGTTTGTTTGACCTGTGCCTCTTTATGACAAGCGGCGCAATCATCCATTTTCATCCGATCCCACGTGTTCTTTTTCATGCCGGCGATATTACGGCCCCAAATATTGCGGCTGTAGCCGGTGATGCGATTCTCTTCGTAGATGGGTGACTCTTCCGATTCACCGATATGGCCGTGGCAGGTAACACAATCCATCTTACCGCCCATTACGTGGGCCGCGTGTGAAAAGAAGACGCAATCGGGCTGTCGTGAATAGACCAGCCAGGGGACCTCCCGGTTTTTTTGTACATGCTCCTTATAAAAGTACGCCTCTTCTTCTGATTGACCCAAAATTTCCGAGTGACACTCGAGGCACGCATCTAACCTGGGGATACCTGAGAAAGAACCATCGGTACGGAAGAAGTGGCAACTCTGGCAACCCTCTTCCACTTCGGCCTGATGGACCACGTGGTTAAAACTAAAGGGCTGCTCCTTCTGAGAGTAGAGCAGTTTGGGGAAGACCACCCACCCCACCAGCATACTGGTAATTATCCCCAACAAAAAAAAGAGGGTAATGGCTGCGCCACTCCCCTTTTCCCTGACATCCGCCGCTTCGGTGGCGTCAATTTGTATGAATTTTTCTTCCGATCCGCTCATGAAGTGCCTTCTCCCAATGTTGGTGATGCTCAACTACTGTCACGCTTGCCCATACAGACTATAGCATTAAATTGGTGTTTTGACATTGATGATGGACTCGTAAAAAGTCGACAATGGCCAAATCGCTATCAATAATTTCAATGGGTTACATCAGAAAAAGTGCAAAAATCGGACTTTTTACAGGTGCATCATTGATAACAGTTGGTAAAATTTCATGCAAAATCCGGGTTGAATCGTATCAACCGGCATACTGGTCAAAACGCTGTTTTTGTACGCAAAAAGGCCTTGATTGTCAAGTAAAAACGATTTCTCCCAAAGGTTGCAGAACCTCTTGACGCACTCTCCGAATAAAACGATACCCAACTTTTAGAAAACCATGATTTCAATCGCTTTACGATGCTCCGTAGCTGTGAAGCCCCGGCAAATAATTGACCCCGAAATAGGTGAATAACACCGCCATAAACCCCACAATGGAAAGATAGGCGATTCTGCGTCCCTGCCAGCCCCGCATCAGCCGAGCGTGAAGCAAAGTGGCGTAGACAAACCAGGTGATCAGCGACCAGGTCTCCTTAGGGTCCCAGCCCCAGTAACGACCCCAAGCTGAATTGGCCCACACGGAACCGGTGATGATTCCCGTCGTCAGAAAAAGAAATCCCAGCATCACCATTCGGTGGGTCAGTTCATCCAACACCCCCACGGAGGGCATATTGGCAGCCAGACCCGCCTTGGCATTGGGGCTGCGCTTTTTGATCAGATACATAGTGCTCAAACCAAAAGCGATGGCAAAGGCGGCATAGCCGATAAAACAGGCGATCACATGGGCAATGAGCCAATTGCTTTTTAGCGCCGGGATCAGCGGCTGGATGCGGTCACTGATGTTCGGTGACAAGGACGCGTAGGCCAAGGCTAAAAATGCCAAGGGCATGGCAAATGCGCCAATGGTCCAGTTTTTATATTTTTGCTCTAAAAGCAGATAAATCAACGTCGTGGTCAAGGCGAAAAAAACCAGCGACTCATAAAGGTTGGATAGCGGCGCATGCCCGATTCCGAGCTGGTAAGATTCCACCCATCTTACTATCACCCCGGCAAGGTTGCCTAAAAAGCCGAGAACAGCCGCGCCCAAGGCAAACCGCCGCAGTGAAGGTGTTTTTAAAACCCAGGCCACGATATATAAAAACGCGGCCAACCCGTAGACGAATGTCACCACGGACAATATTTTAGAGCTTAGCATAAGGCTCTCCTGGATAGCGCCGGAATCATTCAGCCGGCCATGACGGTTGTTGAAGGGTTCGCAGAATAGGGCTCAAAAAGCAATTCAACTTTCATGTTGCTTATCATTCGGTATCTTCGGCCCCCAACTGTAATGCCAAACGCCTTACCTTTTGCTGCATGGAGATGCGGTTGCGATAGGCGGTTGCCGCCACGGTGACCGCACTTTTTTGACCCCGCTTGGCAACAGTCACCATCACTTGCTCATGGGGCATAAAAAAAGCGGCAAAACAGCCGGCGATCATCAGACAAAAGCCCAGATAAACCAATGGCACCCCCGGGTCCCGGGTCACTTCCAAACCTGTCCAGTAGCTCCTTTCATCAGCCCCGGCGGTTTCTGTATGGGAATGGATATCCTCTCCCGCCAGGGTTTCCGCATTGGGCGCCAGCACAGTGATAAAGAGTTTACCCCCTCGCATTTTGTCAAAACTGGCGAACCGGATCGATAACAGCACCTCCTCGGGCTCGTCGCCGGTACGGGTCAAAATACCCGTCAACGCCTCGCCGATATCATGACCGCCGAACTTGGCGTGGGGCATCAAACCGGTGTAGGTAAATTGCCCCAGGTTGGCCGGTAATTTTACCGGCTCACCCAGCTTCACCGGCACCTGATAGGCCATGCCGGTTTCATTGACCATCACCTGCAACAGCGCATCGGTAATTGATGTGACAACCGCCTCTTCACTGGAATCGGGTTTATCGGTAACGCCCATCATGGGATTGTCCCTGATTTCACCATAGCTGGACTGAAAGATATTGATCCCTTTATAGCGCAGCGGGTCATTAACGATGATCGATTTTTTGACCGTCTCTTGCCCATTTTCGACAATCACCAGGTCGGAGCGAAATTCTTCCGGCGCGCCATTGGGATAAAAGCGGACATCAAAATCATCGCACCTCAACTGAAACGGCAGTGGTAAAGGCTCCGCACGGTTCCTCAAGCGGATCGAACTAACAGTTTCCCCCTCAGGGATCCGGACAAACCCGTCAAACCCGAAAATCGATCCCACCAGGCTGCCCAGAAGCAACAACACAACACTCAAATGGACGATATAAACCCCCAGTCGTGTCCACCGCCACCGTTCACCGAAAAGAGTCGCTTCCTTCTCCTCAACACGTGTCTCCATATGCCGATAGCGGCTGTGAACCAGTGCTTCCGCCTCTTTTCTAAACTCATTAAAATGGCTCTCAAGGATAAATTCAATTGACGGCGCATTGTGAAAGCGACCCTTGGCAAATCGTTTTTTTACCGTAAAAACCCTTTTCCAAACCGATGATAGACGATCAATGGAGCAAACAATGATATTGAGTGTTAGAAGAACAATCAGTAGCCGAAACCACCAGGAGTGGTAAATATTAAAAACACCAAAAACGGAAAACAGTCGAAAAAGAAATTCGCCAAAGGTCTGCAGATAGGCTCGAGGGTCGGCATTTTGGGGAATAAACGTTCCCAGGATTGATGTTCCCGCCAATAACAGAAATAGAAAAATGGTTAATTTAAGCGAGGCGAAAAAGGCGATCAATTGATCAATCACCCCTTCTTTAGTCTGATCATCGGACATGCGGGTCCCTTAAATAATCCTTGGTGTTTTTACAAAGACCCATTTTCTACCAAATCCATCCTGCCAAGGCAATAAAATCTTAGCCGATCAGTCCGGTCGGAAATAGATTCCCCCGGGCAAGCCCGGGGTATGTACTGTTGTAGACCTGCGGTCTGACCTGCCTTCGCTACGTCGCTTCCAACTCATAGCAGGATTGGCTCATTCATCCACGGGTAAACCCGTGGTATTCTGTCTTCGACCGCATAAAAATACGAGGGGTTATGCTGAAAATCGCATACCCCCCTGTTTTTGATGTGGTAGGCACGGGCAGATTTGAACTGCCGACTTCTACCGTGTCAAGGTAGCGCTCTCCCCCTGAGCTACGCGCCTATTTTCAGGATTGCCGGAGAGAACCTTTTCGTCAGATCGCAGTGTCGATTTGGGTCAACAACTGACTTGTTCAACATTCCTGAATTGAAAATTCTGGTTACCATTGCGCCAAATAACTGTCAAGCAAAATTGGTCGCACCGGAGGTTTGTATCAACGCCGGCTGTTTTTGGGTTCCAACCCCTTTTGCAGCTTTAGCAATCCTTGAACAAGATAGTGCCCGCCCGAAAGAATGGTGATGACGGCGGTGACCCAAAAGGCAATGATTAACATGTTGGGCGGCAGATCCATGCCGGGTGACAGCAGGGTCAGGCAAACGGTCAATAGCTGGACAAAGGTGGTTATTTTGCTGAGCATCGAGGGCTGTACCCGAAAAGCGGTATTGGAGATGGTCAGTACGGCGATCCCCGTGGTGATCATAACATCCCTGGAGACGACGATCACCCCCAGCCAGACCGGCAGATGCCCCCACAATGCAAGGCCAACAAACGCCGTTGTCAACAGTAGCTTGTCGGCAATGGGATCCAAGTAGGCCCCAAGCTCGGTACGCTGGTTAAAGTACCGGGCCAAAAAACCATCCAGACCGTCGGAAACCGCTGCTATGAAAAAGATTGCCAGGGCATGGGCAAACTGACCTTTTTCCAGAAAAATCACGAAGATCGGTGTCAGCAGGATACGCGCCACTGTGATGATATTGGGTATGCTGATGGAGAGGCGTTTTAACATCACCGTCGAACCTATGCGGCATTAATATCGGGATAAGACCACTTCGACCTGATTCCCTCCAGGACCCTGTGGCGCGCGTTTGACGGAAGCGGTCATGGGCAGCCGGGCAATCTCTTCTACGAGGCGTTGCACACTGATTGACCCCAAAACAGAGAGCGTGGTCATCTCGACGGACATCTCCACCAGTTGCAACTGTGCAACACCGATCAGTTGTTTCATAGCCCGTCGGAGGGCAACCGATTTTTGCAGGTTTCCATAGGTGGTCACCATCACCAAAATACCTTGACCGACGGTTGGTTGGCCTTGTTGCGGAGCCGATTTGAGCGTTTTCAGCAACTGACGGGCGGCTTCCGTTCCTAATTCCAGCGGCAATGTGGTTGTATCGGCATCGGAGGTATCCGCCTTTATATCAACGACGGCTTCTCCACTGGCAACGTCAAACAGTGCGGCGGACAAACGGCCACGGGTCATGTTCATAGCGGCAATGCCCATCACCACTTTATCGGCCTGTTGTTGACGGCCCAGAGCCAACGCCTGACGGGCGAAAAGGGGCGTCTGCATAAACACGTCGGTGATGGCAAAAGTTGTGGGCGAGGTTTGCTGCAAGGTAACACTGAACCCCGCCTGTTTTAGCTGATCGGCCAAAATAGCGCCAACGTTCAGGGAAGGTTTGGCGGATATATACCGGGCTGATCGGCGTTCGTGGATAAAGACCACAATTTTTTCTTTGCGTATAGATGTCGACGATGGTTTGTAAGTGTCCGAGACTTGTAACATGGCGGTCAGTTGATCAATCCTGATATCCGTCGTCACTGTTACCCGGTAACGCTTCCGGGCCGCTTCCTCGGAGATCACCCGATAACGTTTAATCAATTTGTTGCGGCGGTAGAGCACATTGGCCATGACCACCTGGGCCTTGGGGCCGGTCAATGCTTCCGGATGATGCGCCATCACCGCCAAACCCACCGCTTTTTGAAGGGCATCATCCAGCGCGGCCAAACGGGCCGCCTCAAAATCGTTTTGCGCCAACGACTGCCATCCGGTGGCTTTATAGGTCTCTGTATATGCATGGGCAACACCGTTTGAAAGCAGCACCAAGAAGAGCACGGCCAAGGTCCATAGAAGAAATGGGTGTTCTTTTTTGACGAATAATGGGTTCATAGGACGATAATATAAAACAAATTTTTGAAAATCAAATGAGGCATCTTGTTGTAACGTCCAGATCTTATGGACCTATTGAGGGCGCTTATAGCTTTCGGATCAATGCATATTCGGCAATATCTGTCAGCAGCGCCTTAAGGGTGCCGGATGGAAAAACCGCCAAGGCGGTGTTCGCCTGCTGAACGTGGTTTTGGGCTGTTTGTCCGGCGCTTTCCAGGGTGCCGAGCCGTTCCATGATCTTGACCAGCCGTTCCAGATCCGCAAGGCTGAAATCGGGGTTGTGGATAACGGCCAACATGGTTTTCCGGTCGTTTGGGACGGCCAGTTTCAAGGCTCGAATGAGCGGCAATGTCAATTTACCTTCCCGCAGGTCGGCCCCGGCCTTTTTTCCCAGGGTGGCGCTGTCGGCGGTGTAATCCAATAGGTCATCGGTGATCTGAAAAGCCATTCCGAGATGGTAACCGTAGGTGGTCAACGCTTCCACCTGGTTGGCCGGCGCCTCGGCAATTAACGCACCGCAGCGGCAGGTACCCTCAAAAAGGATGGCGGTTTTACGGCGGATGATCTCCATATAGGCATCTTCCGTCAGGTCGGGGTCACCAATTCGATCCAGCTGGTCGATTTCACCGATGGACATCGCTTCGGTGATGCCGGTGATCGTTCTAACCACTTCGATCTTTGCTGTTCGGACGGCCATTCGGATAGCCCGGGCCAGTAGAAAATCACCGGTTAAAACAGCGATTTCCGGGCCGAACACCTTATGGGCGGCGGGTTTTCCCCGCCGCAGTTCACCACCATCAATCAGGTCATCGTGGAGAAGGGTGGCGGCGTGGAGATATTCACCCATAACGGCATAGCTAAAGATATTGTCATCATGGTAGCCACAAAGCCGCGCGCCCAAAACCATCAATAACGGCCGCAACCGTTTACCGCCGGCAAAGAGAAGATGGCCGGCCACCTTTTCCACCAGTTGGGTTTTGGGACCCAGATGATCGTTCAAAGCTTTTTCGATATGCAGCAAATCCGGTGTTACCCGTGCAATAATGCGTTCTTTTAAATCGGTCATACCATCTCCCCGACCAGGTCGTACTCCATGGCGTCGGTGATGCGCAACGGAATAATGGCGCCGATGGGAGGTGATTTTGAAGCAACCGTTACATCAACGGCGCCGTCCACCTCAGGGGCCTGGAACATCGTCCGTCCTGAGACCATGCCATCTTCCGGCGCGCTTTCAATCAAGACCGGCAGGATCTGACCCAGATAAGTTTCATTTTGTTTTTGGGAAATGGGTTGCTGAATCATCATCAGCTCATCGCGGCGTTCGGCCGCCACCTCAAACGGTACAGGGTTTGGCAGTTTGTGGGAGGGCAGATCCGCCGCATCGGAGTAAGTGAAGACCCCCAAATGATGAAATTGAACATCTCGTACAAATCGTTTCAGTTGGTCAAAATCGGCATCGGTCTCACCGGGGAAACCTGTGATCACCGTGGTGCGCAAAGCTGCTTCCGGCGCTTTGGCGCGGACGCAATCAAAAAGGGTCCGCAGGGCCTCCATGGTGGATTCCCGGCCCATACGCTTTAACACCGTGTCACTGGCGTATTGGATGGGCAGATCAAAGTAAGTGCAGATATTGGACCGTTCAGCCATTATGGTGATCGCATCATCGGTGATGCTATCGGGATGGCCGTATAGCATCCGCAGCCATGTGGCGGGAAGGGTATCTGCCAATTGGGTTAAAAGGGCGGCCAGGTTGACTTTTTTCCCCAGGTCGCTGCCATAGGCGGTGGTCTCTTGGGCCACTAAAATGAGTTCGCCGGCGCCCGCTTTGGCCAATTGCCGAGCTTCGGTCACAATGGATTCCACTGGACGGCTCTTTTGACGGCCCCGCAATTTGGGAATAATACAGTAAGTGCAATGGCGGTCGCACCCTTCGGCGATTTTGAGATAGGCCAGATGGGGCGTGTCGATCTGGCGGGGTTGAGCCTGCGTGGTCATGACGCGGCGGTCGCGATCAGGCCATAGACAGAGGGGTTTAGGATCAACCGGATTGGCCGCTTCAATCACCCGGAAATAAGCGCCGGTGCCGATAAAGGCATCCACTTCGGGCATAAGATCGGCCAATTCATCCTGGTAGCGCTGAGGTAGACAGCCGGCTACCACCAGGCGGCGGCAGTAGCCCTCGGTTTTATATTTGGCCAGAGCCAATATGGTGTCAACGGATTCCTGAGCCGCCGACTCGATAAAGCTGCAAGTGTTGACCACGATGGCGTCCGCTTCGGCAGGCGTGTCAACAATGCGCCACCCGCTTGCGGTAAATTGACCCAGCACCTCTTCACTGTCCACCTGATTGCGGGCGCAACCTAAACTGACCAGATAAACCGAGTATGCGGATATCCCGCTATTGTTCGTTCCGGTACTCATGCTGTTTTGGGTCGGTTCCACGGCGGATCATTCAAAAAGGTAATCTTCTTTAGATCGGCTTCAAAATCAGTGGGTTCAACCTTTTGCCACGGCCGGGTGGGGGTAAAACGGATAGTGGCCTCCACATGGGGGGTAAAGAGTTTGCCGCCTTTGATATCCGGTGCTTCAAAACGGTATTTATACACACCGCCCAAATCGATGACGATGTCAATATCATCGGTGAGCTCCAAAAGATCAATCATCACCCGATTTTGCAGTTTGCCGAAGCCCCGCAACTCTTTTTGTCCGCTTTGGCCGGTGGCGACCTCGATGGCGGCATCGGACAGCGCCGCCCCATGGATGTCGTCGCCGGTGGCCAGATAGCCGCGATGTGCCTTGTAAAAACCCTTTTCGATGGTAATCCAATCTTGTTTCATCGGGTCCCCTCGATGGTCAGTCAAAAAAACGTCGTGAACGTAACCTGTTTTGATAAAATTGAAAATGGGGGAGGTGATTTCAGGCGTTTCGAGCCAATGAGAGGATTCTATCTTTGAGCCAGATTGAGGGTATCGCCCGATTCGGGCAGCACTATTGCCAACCCGTCGGAGCGGCCTAAAAGCGCTTTGACCTGATCTATTTTTTCACAACGAATCTTTCGATTGAGATGGATCAGGGCCAGATAGCGGACGTCGGCTTTTTTGGCAAAAGCGATGGCCTCGGTGATGGCGGCATGGCCGGGTAGTGGTTCATCAATCGTAAAGGTCTCTTGAATGATCAGATCACAGCCTTTGACCAGCCGGCGGGAATCTTCAGACGGCCGTCCGTCCCCACTGTAAAAAACGGAACCGTTTTCGCTCTCCAACCGAAGGGCCAGGCAGGGTATGGAATGAATGCTGGGCGCCACGGTGCCTTTAAAACCGCTTGCTTCAAAGGTTTGGCCCGCGTTCACCTCGACCGTTTCAATGGCAAAAGCCATTTTCTTTAAAATTCCGGGATAGGCCAGTTCCAGGGCGTTTACAACCAGTTCCCGGACCCCTTTTTGACTGATCACCGTAAACGGTTTTTGGCGGTTGTTTTCAAACATGCGCAACAGCAGTTGGGGAAGCCCCAAAAAGTGGTCGCCGTGAAAATGGGATATCCAGACCGCATCCAGCGCCAAAGGATCCGGTGATATGCGCCAAAACGGCGAAGGCGCCGAAAACCCGCAATCAAGAAGGATCTGGTGCACCGGTCGCCCTGGCAACGTTGCCAAAATAGAGGTGTTGGCATGATGTTCGTCAAAGGCTTCGCCCACGCCGCAAAAATCAATCTTCATGACAAGCTCTCTCTGGTTGGGTTGGATTTGCGCTGCCGAATGTGAGAAAAAAGGCTGTTTTGAAAATGACAAAAAAATGCACATGCAACATACGTGACAAATGTGCTATAAATATCAAGGAAAATCAAGCGTTGATTGTAAATATCACTTCCGCCACAAGGATGTTAAATGGATACCCGAACGATTTTAGACCGTTTCGCCTGGATCAACCAGTTTCCCCGCTGTCCTAAAAACGAAAACGCACTCCGTAGCGCCATTTGCCGGTGGGCCGACGCCAGCGGCTTTGACCATATCCAAGACGCCGCGGGAAACCTGCTTATGCGTGTACCCGCCAACGACGCTCTTCCCAACGCCCCGATACTGGTGATTCAGGGGCACATGGATATGGTCTGTGAAAAAACGCCCGCATCCAGACACGATTTTACCGCTGATCCCATCGAGCTGATATTCGACGGGGATTGGGTGCGTGCCAAAGATACCACCCTGGGTGCGGATAACGGCATCGCCCTGGCCTTGGCGATGGTGTTGGCCGAACAGGATAACCTGCCGCGGCCGCCGCTGGAGCTGCTTTTTACCGTGGAGGAAGAGACCGGTTTAAACGGCGCCCTGGCCCTTGAGCCTGGCTTTTTACAAGGACGCCGACTGCTCAACATCGATTCGGAAGAGGAGGGTGTTTTCACCGTGGGTTGCGCCAGTGGGCGGGATGCTGATATCAGTTTGAAAATTGCGCCCGAGTCACTCAAAAAGGAGATGACCCTTTTTCATTTGGCCGTCGGCGGCATGAGCGGCGGTCACTCCGGAATCGACATTCATCGTCAACGGGCCAACGCTATCAAAACCTTGGCCCGCGTATTGGCGGCGTTGTTGTCCAAGACTGATTTGCGGCTGGTGACCATCAAAGGCGGCACCGTTAAAAACGCCATCCCCCGCGAAGCCGGGGCAGTGGCGGCGGTGAGCGGTGGAAAGCTTGAGCAGCTCCAAAAGGTGGTAAACCGGTTGAAAACTCACATCGCCACCGAGCATGCCCGCACCGATCCCGATTTCCAATTAACCTGGGACAAAATGGCGGACGGAACTTTTTTTGAAAAAATGCTGACCGCGTCGGATACATTGCGGGTGGTGCAATTGCTGCAGGCGCTGCCGGACGGCGCGCAGAGGATGTGGCAGTTGCCCCCGGCCCCTGAGGTGGTGGAGACCTCCTGCAATGTGGCCCGGGTGAGTCTGGACGACCGGCATTTTGCGGTGCTCAACAGCATGCGCAGTTTGCGGGCTTCCAGGCTTGATCTGCTCAGCGCCCGGATTGCTTCGGTGGTTGCTCTGGCCGGGGGGGATATCACCTTTGGCGGTGATTACCCGCCCTGGCTGCCCGACGCCGATGCCGAGCTCTTGTCTCGTTGCCAAACGATCTACGAGAATCTTTTTGCTAAAGCGCCGGAAATCTCCATCATTCACGCGGGGATCGAATGCGCCGTCATCGGCGATCAATACGACGACATGGAGATGATCTCTTTCGGCCCGGATATCCGCAACCCCCATTCACCCTCGGAAAAGATGCGCATCTCGTCGGTGGGCCGGATTTGGGAGTTTTTGACGGCGCTGGTGGGATCGTATGCCAAGGCCTCAAATCAATAAAAACAGACGATACAACCGAGGTGAGCCTTCTTATGACTCCATCAATACCCCAACTTGCGCAGTGCTTTGGCGTCCCTGCTCCATTTTTTTTCAACGCGCACAAAGAGATTTAAAAAGACCTTCACACCCAACATTTTTTCAATCTCCAGGCGCGCCTTTTGGCCGATCTCTTTTAATTTAGCCCCCTTTTTGCCGATAACAATCATCTTTTGGGAGGGTCGTTCCACATGAATGGTGGCGTCGATATGGGCCACTTTTTTTTGAGGACGATCTTTAAAGGTCTCTACGGTCACAGCTACGGAATAGGGAATCTCCTGACCGGTGTAGCGGAACACCTTTTCACGGATCATCTCGGCGGCAATAAACCGTTCCGGCATATCGGTCAGATGATCTTCGGGATATAAGGCCGGCCCGTTGGGTAGCTGCGATTCCAAAACGGAAACAAGCTCGTCCACCTGTTCTCCGGTTCTGGCCGATATGGGCACAATGGCTTTAAAGGAAAACCGCTTTTGCCACGTCGCAATTAAGGAAAGCAGCTTCGGCTTTTCCACCCTGTCGATTTTATTAAGTGCCAGTACCAACGGATATTGTTTTTGCCCGAGGTGGCAGGCAATGAATTGGTCCGTATTGCTATCCGGCGCGGCTGCGTCTACAACCCACAGGGTTTGATCCACGTCGTCCAACGCGCTGATTGCTACCTTCACGATCCGGACGTTGAATTTTTTTTCGGTGGTATGCATTCCGGGTGTGTCGATAAAAACAAGCTGACTCTTGGGCCGTGTTAATATCCCTAAAATTCGGTTGCGGGTGGTTTGGGGTTTTGGGGAAGTGATGGCGATTTTTTGGCCTACCATCCGGTTGAGCAAAGTCGATTTTCCGGCATTGGGTGCTCCGATAATTGCCACAAGTCCGCATTTATGATCGTCACCCTTTTGGATTGCCATCATTTAGGTCTCCGCCACCAGCGCTTCAATGGCTTCCCACACCTCTTTTCGGCCTTGCCCGTTTTTGGCTGAGAAGAGGATCAACATGAGTGGCTCCAGCCCCAGGGCACGGGCGTTTTTTTGATGTTGACGGACAAGGGCGTTTTTTTTGAGCTTATCGCTTTTGGTCAAAACGGGTAACACCGGCAAATGATGTTTGTGCAGCCACTTTAAAAAATCAATTTCCCGGGGGTCGGGTCCGTCACGGCGGGCATCCAGGATCAGTACCACTCCTTTTAACGTCCGCCGTCCCAACAGATATGCTTCCATCATGCCCCGCCACTGGGCCCGCACCGTAGTCGGCGCCTTGGCATAGCCATAGCCGGGTAAGTCCACCAGCATCAGCGCATCGTTGATCTTAAAAAAATTGATGAGCTGTGTCCGTCCCGGCGTTTTACTGGTCTTTACAAGCTTTTTCCGGTTGACCAAACAGTTGATCAGTGACGATTTACCTACATTGGAGCGTCCGGCAAAAGCAATTTCCGGCAGATCGGACAAAGGGCATTCCGCCGGTCTGGCGGCGCTTTTTACAAATGTGGCGGTTTTGACACGCATCAGATTTAGGCCGCGTGAGTGGCCAGATATTTTTCCAGCCGGTCCAACCCCTCTTTAATATTATCCAATGCGTTGGCGTAGGAAAATCGCAGATAGCCTTCACCGCCAGGGCCAAAATCGACCCCTGGAGCCACACCGATATGGGCCTTTTCCAAAATGTCAAACGCCAACTGATAGGAATTGGCAGAAAGATGACCGACATTGGCGAACACATAAAAAGCACCCGTAGGCTCAACAGTGATGCCCAGGCCCAGTGTTTTTAAACGGTCAATCATATAGCGCCGCCGTTTATTGTAAACGGCGCGCATTCGGGCCACATCCGCCTCGGTTTCCGTTAATGCGGCAATCCCCGCCTGTTGAACCGCCGCATTGGCCGAAATAAAAAGATTTTGATGGACCTTTTGCATGGCGCGCATGTAATGCTCGGGGGCGATCACGTAACCTAAGCGCAAGCCGGTCATAGCGTATAGTTTGGAAAAACCGTTTAGCACCATGGCGTTATCGGTAAATTCGAGGATGGAACGTTCCCGGCTTTCATAAACAAGGCCATGGTAAATCTCATCGGAAACCACCAAAGGTCCCAGATCAGAAATGGCCTGCATTCTTTCCGCCGATAACAGGTTGCCGGTGGGGTTAGCCGGGCTGTTGATAACAATGGCCTTGGTGCGGGGCGCCACTTTTGCGGCGATCTGGTTGGGCCGGTATTGAAATCCGTCCGCTTCGGCCACCGGCACTCTTACCGGCCGACCATTTAAAAAATGGATCACATTCGGATAGCAGGCGTAGCCCGGATCCGACAAGATCACTTCATCACCCGACTCTAACAGCGCGGCAAAAGCCAACAGCATAGCCGGGGAGGTCCCCGCCGTCACCACAATTTGCTGTGGATCCACTGATACCCGGTAGGTTCTTTCGTAATGAGCACAGATCGCCTCACGTAGCGATAAAATCCCCAAGCTATGGGTATAGTGGGTATGGCCGTTATTCAATGCCCGGCAAAGCGCATCTTTGACGCTAAGGGGCGTGTCAAAATCGGGCTCACCCACCTCCAGATGAATGACATGGAAACCCTGTTGCTCCATTTCATTGGCTTTTTCCAGCACATCCATCACGATAAACGGCGTGATCTTTTCGCAACGGCGGGTGCTCATATTTGTCCGTCTTTTTCTTTCATGTTGCTGCCGGAACCCGGCTTCGGCCCTTGAAATGCACTAAATCGCCTTATTCAAAGGATACTCAATAATTCCTTCGGCACCGGCTTTGATCAGCTTGGGAATCAGATCCCGCATCACACCGGTTTTCATCATCGCTTCCACGGCAAACCAGTCCGACTGGTACAGCGGTGATACGGTCGGCGCGTTCAAACTGGGTAAAAGCGCCATCACCGCCTCAACCCTCTCTTTGGGTACGTTCATTTTCAACCCCACCAGTTTTTCACCCCGCAGCGCCCCTTGCAGTAAAAGCGCAATCTGTTCAATTTTTTCCCGTTTTTGAGGGTTCTCCCAGACGGCATGATTGGCAATGATTTGGGTGTTGGTTTGCATCATTTCGTGAATAATCCGCAGCCCGTGGGCACGGATGGTGCCGCCCGTTTCCGTTACTTCCACAATGGCGTCGGCCAAACCGGAAACCACCTTGGCCTCGGTGGCCCCCCAGGAGAATTCCACCTCAACATCAATGCCCATTTTCTCAAAATAACGTTGGGTATGTCCCATCAGTTCGGTGGCGATCTTTTTACCGGCCAGATCCTCAACCTTTTCCACCGCCGAATCGTACGGCACTGCAACCACCCAGCGGGCCGGGCGGCTGCTCACCTTGGAATAGATCAAATCGGCCACCACATGGATATCCGACTCATTTTCGGCAATCCAGTCCTTACCGGTCAACCCCGCATCCAGGGTGCCGTCTTCCACATAGCGTGACATCTCCTGGGCCCGGCAAATGGCGCACTCGATACCACTGTCGTCAATTTCTGGGAAATAGCTGCGCCCGTTAACATTGATCGTCCACCCCGACCGTTTAAACAGGGCGATGGTGGCATTTTGCAAACTGCCTTTGGGAATCCCCAGTTTTAATATGCTCATTTTTGATATACCTTTCTTGGATCAAACACCGGCTGATCCTGAATCTGTACTTTATCGCCCATCAATTTTTGATGAAAACAGGAACGATGACCGGTATGACAGGCGGCATCGCCTTTTTGTACAATCTTCAATAGGACTGTATCGTTGTCGCAATCAATGCGAATCTCTTCGACCATCTGTTGACGTCCGCTGGTTTCACCTTTGGTCCAGAGGGTATTGCGGGTCCGGCTGTAGTAAGTCGCCAAACCTGTGGCGCGGGTCTTTTCCCAAGCTGCTTCATTCATAAACCCCAGCATCAAGACTTCACCCGTCTCGACATCCTGGACAATGGCGGGCAGCAGCCCTCCCATCTTTTCAAAATTCAATTTTACCATGTTTCTTATCAATCCTCATGGGTTTTCGGCAAATAAGGTCGCTCTTCTAATTTTAAAAAACTTTCATGCCAACGCCAAAGGCACATCTTTATTGATACAGCCTCTACGGATTGTCAACCACCATCCGTTATTAGCCGGATCGGCGCCGCTTTAAGAAGGGTTGTTTGAATGGGAGCACAGATGTTGCCGAGGCCGTTTGGGTAACGGAAAGTTTCAAAATGCCGGCAACACCCGCTCCGAAAATGGTTGACATATCCAAGGGGTCGATGCTATCAATTTATCCTTGGTGAATGATGATGAGGTTCATTCCGATAATTTGTATGGATGGTGCAATTAAATGGCGGTTAAACCGCCTCAATGGTGTGTATTGGATTAACGGATCCACTCAAATTGTAAATAGTGCGAAGAAGGGAGGTGTCAAACAGAAGCGCATTATTTATCAACGTATGATTAACGTTAAACGGTGATTTTCACCAAGCTATAGTTTAGGAGGTTTTTTAATGCCAAGTTTCGTAATTAGTGAAAAATGCGACGGTTGTAAGGGTGGGGACAAAACTGCCTGTATGTACATTTGCCCCAATGACCTGATGGTTTTAGAGCCCAATGAAATGAAAGCTTACAACCAGGAGCCGGATCAATGCTGGGAATGTTTTTCCTGCGTCAAAATCTGCCCGACCCAGGCCATCGAGGTTCGCGGTTATGCCGACTTTGTGCCGCTGGGAAGCAGCATCATGCCTATGCTGGGTACCGAGGATGTCATGTGGACCTGTAAATTCCGCAACGGCCTGGTTAAACGTTTCAAGTTCCCCATTCGGACTACTCCCGAAGGACAAGCCAATGCGTATCCTGATCTGAAAGGTCAGGACCTTGAGAGCTACCTGCTCAGCACCGAGGAGGCGGATGGTTACACCATCGTAACGCCGCAGGAAACCGTTTAAGCAGCCGTAATTCGCTTAATAACAGATAATTTCTTTTCGTTTAGGAGGATGAAATATGGCATTACCGAACAAACCCAAAGGCGAATTAAAGGCCGTTAGAACCCCCGAAGTTGAAGAACGTGAAGTTGACATTCTCATCGTGGGTGGCGGTATGGCAGCTTGCGGGACCGCATTTGAGGTTAAAAAATGGATGAAGGAAGGCCAGTCCGTGCTGCTGTGCGACAAAGCCGCCATGGAGCGCTCCGGCGCTGTGGCCCAGGGTCTCTCCGCTATTAACACCTACATCGGCGACAATACCCCTGATGATTACGTTCGCATGGTCCGTAACGACCTGATGGGCCTGGTTCGTGAAGACCTAATTTTTGATCTGGGCTGCCACGTAGATGACTCTGTGCATCTGTTTGAAGAGTGGGGTCTGCCGGTCTGGAAAAAAACCGAAGACGGCAAAAACCTCGACGGTAAAAAAGGCCAGAAAATGGGTACCCTGAAAGGCGGCGCCATGCCGGTTCGTACGGGTAAATGGCAGATCATGATCAACGGCGAGTCCTACAAACGGATTGTTGCCGAAGCCGCTAAGCTGGCTTTGGGCGATGACAACATCCTGGAACGGGTTTTTATCGTTGAGCTGCTCTTAGACGCCAACGTTGAAAACCAGATTGCCGGTGCTGTGGGCTTCTCCGTTCGTGAAAACAAAGTTTACATCATTACGTGCAAAACCATGATGGTTGCCTGTGGCGGCGCCGTGAATATTTATCAGCCCCGTTCCGTAGGTGAAGGTAAAGGCCGCGCCTGGTATCCGGTCTGGAATGCCGGCTCCACCTACACCATGGCCATGAAAGTCGGCGCCGAGCTGACCATGATGGAAAACCGCTTCACCCCGGCTCGTTTTAAAGACGGTTACGGCCCGGTCGGCGCCTGGTTCCTGCTGTTCAAAGCCAAAACCCTGAACGGCCTGGGCGAAAACTTCGCCGCCAGCGATGCCGCCAAAGCCGAGTTGGAAAGCTATGCGCCTTACGGAACGGCTGCCATTACGCCGACCTGTCTGCGGAACCACCTGATGCTCTTTGAAATGAAAGAGGGTCGTGGCCCGATCATCATGGATACTGTGTCAGCACTGGCCGACTTAGGCGCCACCATGGACAAGAAAGAGCTGAAGCATCTTGAGTCCGAAGCATGGGAAGACTTTCTGGATATGACCTGTGGCCAGGCGAACCTGTGGTGCGCTCAGGACTGTGAGCCGGAAAAGAAAAATTCCGAAGTTATGCCGACCGAACCTTACTTGCTCGGTTCACACTCCGGTTGCTGCGGACTGTGGGCCTCCGGTCCCGACTATGACTGGGTCCCGGATGCTTACAAAATCAAAGCCCGTAACGGCAAGGTCTACAAACAGATGACCACGGTTGAGGGTCTCTTCACCGCTGGTGACGGCGTGGGTGGTTCCGGTCATAAGTTCTCTTCCGGTTCCCATGCGGAAGGTCGTATCGCCGCCAAACAGATGGTTCGCTATGCGGTTGACTTCGCAGACTTTACCCCGACCCTGGCTCAAGGCAACCAGGAACTGGTGGATCTGATTTACAAGCCGGTTTACACCTATCTGGATAACTGCGACTACACCACGGCGGACGATATCAACCCCAATTACATCAAACCCGAAGGGATGATGTATCGTCTCATGAAAGCAACCCATGAGTACGGCGCCGGAACGGCAACGTTCTATCAAACCAGCAGCAAGTCGCTGGAGATCGTGATGGATCTGTTGGCTACCATGCGCGAAGATTGCGAGAAAATGGCCGCCAGCGACCTGCATGAACTGATGCGCGCTTGGGAAATCGAGCATCGTATCTGGACCGTGGAAGCACATCTGCGTCACATCCAGTTCCGCAAAGAGACCCGTTATCCGGGCTTCTACTACCAGGCGGATTATCCGGGTCAGGATGATGAGAACTGGTTCTGCTTCGTGAACTCGAAATTTGATCCGAAAGCAAAACAGTGGGATATTTTCAAGAAAGATTATATCCAAATCATTCCGAGCTAATTGATGATTAACGTAGTTGTTGGGCAGTTAAAACCTCCAGGTACCTGGTTCTCCGGGCGCCTGGAGGTTTTGCACATTATGGCATCAACGATCCCGTCACGATGTTCAGATGCCTGGGTGAAAAAGCCCATGTTACAACCGGGCATGTGAATGAACATCGTTTTATGTAAATTTTGGTGGGACGGGCCTAAAAGGTCTGTTCAACGTCTTCTTTAGGATGGAGGGATAGCATGACAACAGAAAATGCGGCCCCGGTAAGCGGGACTGTTTTGGTTGTCGGTGGTGGTATCAGCGGGTTGACCGCGGCCATTGAAGCTGCCGAAGTGGGGTACGAGGTCTTTCTCGTCGAGAAAAACCCTTATCTGGGGGGGCGCGTCGCCCAGCTATATCAGTATTTCCCCAAACTGTGCCCACCGACGTGTGGACTGGAGATCAATTTCCGCAGGATTAAGGACAACTCCAATATCAAAGTGTTGACCATGGCGGAGGTGGAGTCCGTTGCCGGCCAGCCGGGAGATTACGATGCCAAGGTCAGCATCGCGCCCCGCTATGTCAAAGAGAATTGCACGGTTTGCGGCGAATGTGCCGGAGCCTGCGAAACCGAAATCGCCAACGACTTTGACTTTGGCATGGCCAAAACCAAGGCTGCTTATCTGCCTTATGACATGGCCTTTCCGTCACGGTTTGTGATCTCCCCACAGGTGCTGGGCACCGAGGATGCCGATCGTATCAAAGCAGCCTGCAAGTATGATGCAGTGGATTTTGGTATGGAAGCCAAAACCATCAACCTGAAGGTCGGGGCGGTCATTTGGGCCACCGGTTGGCAACCCTACGACGCGGCCCGGATCGACAATCTCGGATTCGGCCTCTATCCCAATATTGTCACCAATATGATGCTGGAACGGATGGCGTCCACCAAGGGCCCGACGGACGGAAAAATCGTGCGGCCCTCCGATGATAAAGCCCCGAAAAGTGTTGCGTTTGTGCAGTGTGCCGGCAGCCGGGATGAAAATCATCTGCCCTACTGCTCCTATATCTGCTGCATGGCTTCGCTGAAACACGCCACTTACATTCGCGCACAATATCCCGATACCAGGATCTACATCTTTTACATTGATCTGCGAGCGCCGGGATATCGCTATGAACGTTTCTATGACATGCTAAAAGAAGATGAAAATGTCTTTTTTATTAAAGGCAAAGTGGCGGCCGTGGCCGAAGATGATGATCAGCGAATTACCGTGACGGCGGAGGATGCCGTTAGCGGCGAGAAGGTGAACCGGTTGGTGGATATGGTGGTATTGGCGACCGGTATGCAGCCGGCAGCCGTCGAAATGCAGTTGCCCGCCGATCTTAAGACCAACGAAGACGGGTTTATTTTAAATGATTTTGACAAAGGCGGGATGTTTGCCGCAGGTTGTGCCAATAAACCGGCCGATGTCGTCTCGTCAAACCAGAACGCGACGGGTATGGCCCTCAAAGCCATCCAGACCCTGATGGATAAATAGGAGGTTTTCGATGGACAAGGTATACGGTGTCTATATTTGTACCGGATGCGGCATTGGGGAGGCGCTGGATATCGATGCATTGGCTGATGTGGCCAAGGAAGAGGCGCTGCCCGTGCAAACGCATCCTTTTTTGTGCAGTAAGGAAGGGTGTGTCGCTATTCAAAAGGATGTCGATGAAAAATCGACCAATCGGATTGTCATTGCCGCATGCTCCCGGCGGGTCAATTACGATGCCTTTAACTTTCCGGGCACTCTGGTGGACCGGGTCAATTTAAGAGAACAGGTGGTCTGGTCTCATCCCCGCAGTGAATTTCCGGCGCTGACGGAAGAGCAAAAGGATGATGAGGAACACTTTGACCGGGTTCAGATGCTGGCCGAAGACTATCTGAAAATGGGCATGATCCGGGTGGAAAAGGCCGATCCCCCCGAGCCCTATGCGCTCGAAACCTTTAGCAATAGAATTATGGTCATCGGTGGCGGCATCACCGGCATGTCGGCGGCGCTGGATGCGGCAAAAGCCGGCTATGATGTGACCATCATTGAAAAGACAGCGAGTTTAGGTGGCCATGCGGCCACTTGGCGCAGCCAACTGCCTGTTGCGGAGCCCTATGATAACCTGATTCCATCCGTGGCGGCAGATAAAATCGCGGCGGTGGAAGCGAGCGGGAGCATCGAGGTGAAAACCGAAACGGTGGTCGCCCGCATTGCCGGACAGCCGGGTGATTTTACCGTCACGCTGAAAAAACCGGGCGAGAAGATTGAGTTTGATGTACCGTATCCACTGCCCGAAGAGATGCAGGTGGATGAGGACGGGAAAGAACTTGCCGCCGAGCAGCTGCATGAAAAATATCTGGAATACAATGAAGGCAAAAATGATATTCTGCAACCGGATCCCGAAGGCGAGAAATTCGGCGCGGTGATCCTGGCCGCCGGATGGCAGCCCTATGCCCCCGAAGAGGGTGAATTTGACCATTTGGGATACGGCATGACCGCGAATGTGGTCACCAATGCGCAATTTGAAGAGATTGCCCAAACAGGCAAGATTATACGCCCCTCCGACGGCAAAGAGGCTCGCAGTGTGGTTTTTATTCAGAGCCCGGGCCAAGGCAGTGACAACGACTTCCCCTATGCCGGGTCTGTCACGAGCATGGTAGCCCTCAAACAGGCGAAATATGTACGCGATGACTACGATGACGGAAAAGCCTATATTTTCTACCAGCATATGCGGACACCGGGTCTGTCGGAACTCTTTTATAAAAATATGCAACAGGATGCCGGCATTTTCATGACCAAAGGCGAGGTGGCCGCGGTTTCCCAAAACGGCGACGGCCTGGTGGTGGATGCTGAAAACACCCTGCTGGGAAAAAAGATCCGGGTCAAGGCGGACATGGTGGTGTTGGGATGCGGAATGGTGCCGGCCACCAAGTTTGATCCGGTGGTCAACCTGGCCTATCGTCAAGGGCCCGCCTTCCGTGACAACGCCATTTTTGACGAGTATGCTGACTCCAACTTCATTTGCTTTCCGTACGAAACCCAACGGACCGGTATCTATGCGGCCGGCGGGGTACGAAGGGCGTTGACGGTTGAAGAGTCGGTGGAAGATGCATCCGGCGCGGCTTTGAAAGCGATCCAGTGTCTGGTCTCGGTTAACCGGGGGGTCGCGGTACATCCGCGCTCCGGGGATATGTCCTTTCCTGACTTTTTCTTCCAACGCTGCACCCAGTGCAAGCGTTGCACCGAAGAGTGCCCTTTTGGCGCCATCGACGACGATGAAAAAGGAACCCCAAAACCCAATCCGACTCGCTGCCGCCGTTGCGGCACCTGTATGGGCTGTTGCCCGGAGCGGATTATCAACTTTGCCGATTACAGCATTGACAGCATCGGATCCATGGTCAAGTCCATCGGCGTCCCATCGGAAGATGATTACGATGAGCCGCCGCTGCGGATCCTGGGGTTGGTTTGCGAAAACGACGCCTACCCGGCCCTGGATATGGCGGGGCTGAATCGACTCTCCTACTCGGCGGATGTACGCTTTATCCCGGTGCGCTGCCTGGGCTCAGTCAACGTGATCTGGATCAAGGACGCTCTTTCCCAGGGAATGGACGGTGTCTTCCTTATGGGATGCAAACATGGCGATGATTATCAGTGCCATTTTGTAAAAGGTAGTGAGCTGGCCGGCATCCGGATGAAGAAAATTGGGGATGCCCTCTCCAGCCTGGCGCTGGAAGAAGAACGGGTTCAGCAATTTGAAATTGCCATTGACGAATTTGACCGGGTTCCTGAGATTATCAATAATTTCGCGGATAGCATTGAAGAACTCGGCCCAAATCCGTTTAAGGGCTTCTAAGATTGATGACGGCGGCTTCGCCGTTTGGATGAATTAGGAGGTAACGCATGTCCGAACCCTATATTGTTGAACCGGATGTCGGTTTTATTGGAGAAATGCAGGAGCTGGGCGGCAGTGACCTGAAAAAATGTTTTCAGTGCGCCACCTGCGCCGTGGCTTGCCCCATCGCGCCTGATGATGGACCTTTCCCCCGTAAAGAGATGATCGCCGCCTCATGGGGACTGAAAGATAAAGTGGTCAATAACGAAGATGTCTGGTTGTGCCACAACTGCGGTGACTGTAGCGACCTGTGCCCCCGGGGCGCCAAACCGGCCGAGGTGTTGGCCGCGGCCCGGCAGTACGCCCTACTGGAGTTTGCACCTTTTAAAGAGGTGGCTAAAATGGTCACCGACCCGAAAAAGCTGCCGATCCTGCTGGCCATTCCGGCGGTGATTTTTGTGGTCATGGGAATGATTACCGGGTTGCTCGACTTTACCCCGGAAAGTAAACATGGTGTGTTGGCCCATGCTGATTTTTTCTCCACCTGGCTGGTGGACCTGGTGATGATCCCGGCCTTTTTGTGGATGGTTTATAACTTTGCCATGGGACTGAAAAAATTCTTGGGCGCCATACATGAAAGCGCATTGGCCGACGGCCGTACCGATATCCGGAAGATTGATCCGGCCGGATTTGTCAAATCGTTCATTGCCGTGATTCCCGGGATTTTGACCCACCGGAAGTTCGACGAGTGTACCACCAACAATGACCGGGCCACACCGCATATGATGGTCTTTTTCGGCTTTATCGGTCTCTTTATTGTCACCTCCGTCTTTTTTGTGGTGGCTTACGGTTTCGGTGTCCATGGCCCCTATTCACAGCTCAACCCGGTGAAGTGGCTGGGGAATATCAGTGGCATCGCCCTGGTTATCGGTTCTTTATTGATGCTGAAAAACCGCATGGCTAAAAAAGATCAGGTGTCGGCCTACAAGGATTGGCAGCTCATCTTGCTGGCCTTCTTTCTGGGCGCCACGGGGATGTTGACCCAGATGACCCGTCTGGCCGGTATGGAAGCGACAACCTACGCGATCTATTTTATCCATCTGATCTTTGTATTCAGCCTGTTTGCCTATCTGCCGTTTTCCAAGTTGGCGCACTTTGTCTATCGCACCGTGGCCATAGCCTACGCCGACTATACGGGCAGAAAATTTTAGGCGGCCCTCATCTCAAACGCCAATATCAGCAGAAGGGAGAGCTTTTTTTGCTCTCCCTTTTATGGTCAATTGAGGTTCCTCGACGTTTTGTGTGGATTTGACATAAAGCGCCAACTGTTTCACTCATACCGCAGTATAGGTCGCGGCATCCCTTATGCTGACAATACGGCATGGATTCCCAGGCCTTTTATCACCCTCATCGGCGGCAAAGGGTTGCCGCCCTACCGGATGTCGCAGTTTTTCGTAGGTCGGCATCCCCATGCCGACAGGCGGGGTTTGCAACCTGTAAGCGTTGACGCCTTGTTTGGCGGCAAAAGGTTGCGCCCTACTTTTATCAGGTGAGCGAAGGCTCGAATTACCATAAGGCCGTCTTTATTTTTCCACATAAAACGATGAATCGCCTCAATTGACTGCCATCACCCTGCCCGTCTGAGTGCATGGTGTTGTTATACGCTTAACTATTAAAATCGGATATCGGTACAATCATAACAGAAATATTTTTTACCTTGCATTGAATAGCCATCCTCACCGAGCTTGATAATGGCGGTCGCACTTGGCCCATTTAGTCGGTTCATATGAAGGAATATCCTTTAATTTCTCAAAATTGTACTCATTTGTGCCATACCAGACGTATAATGTTTGAGTCTAACCGGTTTTCAAAATGTTCCGTTTCACTCCACACTTTGAAAACCGGTTGATCGATTGGTTGGCCGGTTTGCCCTTTTTTGAATTATTGTAGTTTTCAATTTTCTCTTTCCAAATTTGCTTTATTTTCTGTTTTGGTAAATCTGAATTTAATAAATATCCTAACAATAAACCACATTGATAGCAAAAATCGTAACTATCACTTTTGCTTATTTTATCAGGTTGACTCCAGTTTTTTCTGTATGATTGCTCTTTTTTCCCAAGTACAAGAATCAAATCATGAACAAGCGCATTCTGGTTTATTATATGAACTGAAGATTGATTTTCAGAATGAATGACATAATAATTTATTAACAGAAAACCTGATTTTTTAAGGGCAATTGTCAATTCTGCCCATCCTTTAGGATTCCAATGATGAAAAGTAAAAATCAATCTACTATTATTGTTTTTTAAAATTCGATTACACTCAGTGAAGATTTTACTTAAAACCGTTTCGTATTGACCATTTCCATTTGCATGCTGATCGACGGCAGCTGCATCCATTGAATATTCCCAATTAACTTCTCCGGGCAGTAGTTGCCTCAACCAAACCCTGAAAAATGCGGCTAAATCACTATACTGGACACTATCAAAATATGGTGGATCGGTTACAACATGATCAACACTATTATCTGGTACATTCAACTTCGAAGATGAACCTTGAATAAGTAAATAGCGTCTTTTCCCTGAACTTAATTTTTCCGGTTTTCTATATTCTATTCCTAAATCCACTTCCCCTGAGATTGATATTTTACCAGATTTGTTATTATTAATCGAACGCTCAACCGGTTTTATCGCCCATTTATAACCACGTATAAACCTATTATGGAATATATTTTGTAGTGTACCTGAAGACTTTGAATTGTGTACCGGATTATTCTCCAAGGCGGTGTAGGGAAAAGAATACGCATGATGAGCAAATGTATGACGAATTGCTCCCGGTCGATTTTTCGCAGAACCTTTATAACCACATAACAAAGAATTGAATTCGATTGATGCAGATACAATCATAGCCAATTTAAGGGAAATTGTATTTTTATATTCTTTTATTATATCAATTGCCTCTCTTAAATAAATCAACTGCCTGCTTGTGAACAGATCAAGATAATTAGTTATACCTCTTTTGTATAAATCAGATGATTTTGGTCCTGGTATGATATTAAAATCATTTTCCTCGAATTTTAACTCGTTACGTTTTTTATCTGCATGATATATAAGGTCAAAATCAGATTTGGCCGGTGCGGTGAAAAAGATACCATGTTTGGAGCACTCTCCGATAAGCACAATTGGCACGTACCTTTTGAAATAAGGAATTGAAAAATCTTCAAAAAATTTGTCTCCGCACGAACATATTTTTTTATCTTTTTCGTAGAGTGGTAAAGGTTGTCCACTATTTGTCCTGCTCAGTAAATGATTATCATGAAAAATATTATATGTTTCCGGGCATATACGAATTATTGAACCATCACTATTGTACCTGAATATATAGCTATCGATAAAAATCGCTTCTTGACAACTACAACTTTTTCTAACGCCATATAAAACATATTTTAGCTCAAATGATTTTTCACATATCGGACATTCAACACGATAATAATGACCGATCTGCGAATGAAGCTGATTAAAAAAGTTGGTAAAAGAATCTTTAAAAACTTTTAATGGTAATTCTGTTAAAGCCGCACGAACCTGAAGAATTGGAATTGGATCAATATCTGCACCAATGACATTGGCTCCAAGGCGTATCGCCTCGTGAAGAGTTGTGCCACCTCCCATCATAGGGTCACATATTATTTGCCCTTCAAGCCCACCTCCAGTATAATAGTCTTTTTTGTTTTTATCACGCACAAGATGTTTTAAAATTGATCTGAATGTAGTACCGCAACGTCTGGCCCACCATTTATGAAGATAAGTATTAGGCCTGTATAAATGTTTGTTAAATGATTCAATTTGGGCAAGGCTGTTTGCAAAAACAATGTCAAAATCGTTATCAATGAGATTATATTCTACTGGTTCTTTCTCGCTAAATAGTTCAAGCTGGTATGTGGGTTCTTTTACTTCCATTTGTTATTCAATCTCAAGAACTCTACTTACAGCATTGTCAAGATTTTCCCCGGATGGCAAATTCGGCCCTTGAATGAACCGATTCGCAAAATCAGTTGTTAAAAATCTAATGGTTCTTGAAGGCAAAATTTTGCGTCTTTTACCATTTTCGACTTTTTCACCCAACCTATATGTAAAAACTGTGATCGTATTGTTTTTTGCCTTTTTTCTTCTTGGAATATCCCCAATAATATCCTCAAACTTTGTGTACACTATATCAGGGACAATAAAATACAGCCCCTTCCTCACAAGTTGTGATCGGGAATAGACGATACCTTTTCTTATCAACTGGGGTATTAATCGTTTGTGAACGTTAGCCCAATTTAACCCATGATTTGAGGTTGGAATTGTTAATGAAATGGATTGACCTTTTGACAAATTATTGTACGCGTGCCAGGTATCTCTATAATTTCCTGTAATATCGATACTTTGAACTTCAATACCAACATATTCTTTAAGCCGGCCATTTAATATCCTTGCAAGTACCCAATCCATCGATAAAGAATTGCCTATTTGTACCTCTTTTCCAGAATTTTTTCCTAAAGCGACAATACATTCTTCTGTTTGATTCCTGTATTTTATATATTCATCAAAGAAGTAAAATTTGAGATCATTACCGTATACATCTTTCGAAACACGTTTTATACTCCCATATTTATTTTCATATAACCTGTTGGGGCATATAATAATATCGCCATATGGCGATGTCACAGAGCATGTACCATAAGTGATTGATTGATCATGATTATGCTTAATACATGATTTTTCAATGAAGGGGCATGCTCCCAAATTCCAGAGTGATCTCGCTTCAACTGTAAGATCATCCGGTGAATAACCAAATATTTCTATCAAATCTCTTTTCATTCTTACTCTTTTTTATTTTGTTTTGCTACCGGCCAACGGCGGGCCGATCAGCGGTGGTGCGAAGCACCATCCGTTTTGATCGGCTTGTTAGATCGCTACTTCGTCTCTCGCAGAACATTGAGCATCCGTTCGGCTACTAACCCCATCGTCTCTACCGCAGTTCTCGCCACGTGATCCGTAACCGTAGGCAACCAAGGGCGGCCATGACCGGTACCCTGCTTGTTGCGAAGCGTGTTGATTGCGCAGGCCGCTTCGAAGAGCCCCCTATCGAGTCGATTCAGCGGCGTATCGTCTCTGCCATCGTTCGGCACAGCCATTTCGAGGGCGACGAACGCCTGCCCGAGCAACGTCGGGAAGTTGTCGCCCGTCGAGTGCCTCCGTGAATTCAGTCTCAGATAGTCCATCAAGGACCTTCCGGCTCAGGACACCATCCATACTTAGCATGAATTCTTCTGCACTGAAGGCTTCCACCGCGCCTTGGATGGCATTTGCGCCAGCATAATTCGGAGACTCCGGGCGAAAGCCTCCACATACCTTGATGTGGCCGAGTAGTCCGAAAACAAACTTACCGCCAGCAACCGCGTTGCTCTCGATAGCCCAGTTCAGGACGGCGCGAACACGCTTCGCTTTTCCAAGCGCTTGACCATGTCGGTTGGGATCGTACGGGGATAGTCCGGTTTGACCAATCTGCGTCTGAATTTCGGAATGGCTGGGCTGCCGGTATGACTCCGCCTGCGCGTCGTCCACCAACTTCGAGAGCGCAACAATGATCTCGTCCGTCAACGGTGCTACGTCTTGACCTCTGGAGATAGTCAACCTATTGTCCTCTCCACCGATCTAACTAATGATTGTGTGGTTCCGTATAACTTTCAAAGTATTATCTATTTGACAGAAAGAATCCGGTCAAGTATAAACCATCTAACCGGGTAACATTCACCAATGAATATTATCATACCTAAACATGCCGCTCGAACCTCCCGAAGCGTTTCGTGACCAATATCACCTGCTGTTAATCAACGAAGCCATGCACCCGGATCAATACGGTTTTTACCGCAAATGGCTACGCGACCGCCCCGATTTCCGCAAGAAGTATGCCCATTCCTGTATATACCCCCAAGGCTTGAATCATTTCCTGGAAAACCAAAGGAAAAAACCAGGCCCGATTTCAGCGGGATCAAGCCCGCAAGGCTGTGGAACTCTATTACTCGGGGCCGGCGCCCACTGTTGAGCCGGCGTCTACGGGATCCCATGTTTAAAAGGCGCTCAGACGGGCGGTAAAAAAATCGAAACTCATCAAAGGGCCTCGGCCGATACCTTCCGACACGCTTTCGCCGGTCACCTATTGGGGGCCGATTTCGGCGTCCGGCTCAAAATGGTATCCTCGAAATATTCAATATATTCATCCGGTTCCATTTTAACGCTCCCCACCCCCATTTGGCGGATTGGATTGGGTGGTTTCAATTTGGTCAAGGATATCTTTCAGATAATTGCCCACCTTGCTGATCACCCGGGCGGGGGTGAGGAATATCCGCTGAAAATAGCCGACCACCGCTTTGTCCAGATTTTTAAACGGTTTCTGGTGGACTTCGGGTTGATCCAGTGTGCCGTCCACTTCAAACGTATAGACCAGTAACGATCTGTTTTTGCCCGTTAAAATATGACCGGCAATGGGGATACGACTCACAATGGCATCCAGAGTGTTGAGCGGCTGAGCGGCCAGCAGCAGGTTGAGGTCCATGGTGCTCATATCCAGCTTGCCCGTAGCCCCCATATTAAAAACCGGGCTTTTCATGAAAAAATTTTCCGTGACAAGGATGCCATCTTCCAGCACAAAATCGGCATCGATGTTTTTGTAGTAAAACTGATCTTTCATGGTGTCCGGCGGTTTTTTAATAAAAATATTTTCCAGGCTGATAAATTCGAGGACTTTAATCAACACGTTGGGCTCACGAATAAAGCCATTTTTCAGCCCCAGTTTAAAGCGGCCCGAAGCGGTTTGAGCCATTTCCCGGGTGGTTCTGCCTTCTGTTTCAAGGCCGCCTTCAAGGTTCAGGGTTCCATGAATATCGTTTTTTTTCACACCCATACCTCTGAGCAGCCGGTCACTATTAATATCCATCAGATGGATATAGGTCAGCAGTGATAACCCCGCCCGGTCGCTACGGGGCCAACCGTAACGGCCCGACATAGTGACTTTTATATCGGGGGCTTCAAGATCGGCGGCATCGATATGGCCGTCATAACCGATCCACCGCAGGGATGCATTGAACTGACCAAGGGAGCGATCGTTCCACAACACGGCGGGGGTGGAAAGGGTGATAGCGAGGTCCGGGGTTACGACCCAGGGCGCTGGTTTGGGTGCGACCGGCTTCAGATCGGGTGTTTGCTGCTTGTTGGCGGCTTGAAGCCGTTGGATCCAGCGATCGAGATAAACCGTATCCAGGGTAACGCGTAATCCGCCCGAAATCTTTTCCCAACCGGCCAGTTCCCCGGAAATGTGCATCCGCTCGCCTGTTGATAAAGGAAGGGTCGAGGGCTGAACGGTGATCCGGGCGCCGTCAAATACGACATCCACATCCCAACCGCTTACCAGAAGGGGTCTGTCGACAGCAGGTCTCTTGGTCGCCTGGATCCGCAAAGGACCGTTGACACTTACGGTATCCAGGCGATTTCCCGTGATGGCGGCGTCAATCTCAACGGTTAATGTTCCAACCAGCCGGTTTGATTTTTTCTTGTAAGAGAGTCCCAGTTGGCCTAGGGGAAAATCTTTTGCCGATAAAGTCAACCGGGTCGGCTGCCCGCCGTTCGGGGCAACGGTGCCTTGAACATCAAGATGCTTTTTTTGGTGTTGCCATTGCAGCTTTTCGATCTCCACGGGGCTGCCTTTTTTACGGACAATCCGGCTGTTCAGCCGATTCCCCTTGGCCGGTGGTGCAAAGGTAAAGTGACCAATGGTTACTTTTTGCCCGTCCAGGGCTATATCTGTATTGATCGACCAGTTCCCTTCAGTTTGCTCAATGGCCAGATTTACGGGAACCGGTTTGTCAGCGGAAATGGCTGGAGATTTCGTACCAGTCAAGACCACGGCAATATCTTGGGTGGACAGGTGTGATGTCCCTTGGGTGGACCAGGAATGGAAAAAGTCATCAAACCGGCCGGAGAGGTTGAAAGAGCTTTCCCCCCAGCGCCCATTGACGGCATATTGTCCGGCGCCGTCCCCGGAGAGATGTAAAGAGCCTTTTTTCGTGGAAACAGGCCTTTTCAAAAAGGCATGCGCCAGATCTACCTTTTCCCATTCAAAGGCGCCGCCGCCATATTGCCAGCCTTTTTCTTGAGCAGTTTGGCGCAGCGTCAAATTGGATCGAACAACACCATCCGCTTGCTTGAATGCTGTTAGCCAACCGGGACCGATGCCGTTTTTTTTAACCAGTTGATTCAACCCGGCCAGATCCCATTGGGCGGCAAGTTCCGCCGTGTCATCGAAACGGCGGGATACGCCCAAAAGAAGATGGTTCAGATCCATGGACCCGGTTAAAGCGACAATATTTTTTCCCCACTGGCCTTGGGCGGTAATGGCTGCGGCATGGTCGGGGGGCATTTGAATCCGACCCGTATCGATTTTTATCGGCCATAGTGTCCCGTCCCTTTCAATAACGCTGTCGGTTAAAGTGATGTCGCCGGTGAGCCCGGTAGCCCTGGGACCCTTTAGCGTGATGGTTGCGCCGCCGTTGGCGCGTCCTGTAAAGGTGCTGAAGGAAGCCAGTTGGTCTCGAAGGATTTTAGGCAGAACCGGCTGCGCGTGCCATGCCCTTAGATCGGCCAGATCAAAATCACCGGCCATGGTGATCCTATGCCGGGCCGGATACTCATAAAGGTCGGGAATGGTATACCCGCTGCGGGTTAGATTGGATGTTTCGGTCTTGCCGGACACTTCGGAGATAATTAGCGCCCCCTCCTTGATCTGAATACGGCCGGAGACATGATTCACAACCGGGCCGGGACGTTCCTGGAAGGCGACGGTATCGATCAGCCTTACATCCAGGTGAAGGCAATCCTCATTTTCCTTTAGTCCCATTCGTTGGATGGCTGCAAGGGGTCCTTGCAATGCAAGTTTATCCAGCCGCACCTTGCCGTCGGTAAACATGGGGAATATGCCCGAAATGATCCATTTGGGGATAATGATTTCGGGAAAGAGTGCTTTGAATCGCTCCATAGGCAGCGGTTCGGTGGAAACGGAGACCTCCATTTGGGGGCCGTCGCGATGGGCCCAGTCGTAGTGAAAGGAGCTTAAAACAGTGGTTTGGGGCGTACCGGAAGTGACTCCGCTTAAAGTAACCGCTGTGGGAGTCAAGCGCGCATCAAAGGTAAGCTGTGCCTGCTCCAGTGCATAGGATTTTTTTCGGGCTCTTTTTTGGAGGGTAAATTCAGGGCTTGTGATCTTTACTACGCCGTTGGGAATATCGATACCGGACGCGGTGAGGGCCAGATCCGCTTCCAGGCTGGCGCGGCCGTTTTGAAAATGAAGCATTTTTGATCGGGGTAAGTGGGCCAGGGGTAACTGCTCAAGGGCGATGTGGAAGGCGCCGATCTTTTTATCATCGGTTTGGCCCCGGGGGGATAACCGGCCGTTAACAGTAAGAGCCGCGTCACCCGACGGAGAGGTGATTTGGCCGGTAATAGCGAGATCACGCAAGTCAGGGTTGTTCGGATCTGTTTTAATTGTGATATCGGTATCTTTTAGCTGGTACGCTGAACTGTCAAGATTCACCGCAGCATGTGTGAGGCGAATCTCGGCGGGGATTCTTGAAACCATCGACTCCCAGGGGATCCATTTTGCAGGGGGCGGGCATTCCGTATCCCCCGAAGGGGCGGGGGTGGAAGAAGGGGCTGTTGCGGCAATATAAATTTGCGGCTTGTCCATTTCCAGCCGGAGAGGCGCCAGTTGTCCCTTGAGCAGCGCTTTCAAGTCAAAAACGATTTCGGTTTTGACCGCAGACAGGCGGCTTTTGGAAGTGCGGCCGGTCACATCGAGTCCGGCGGCCCACACTTCGACACCTTCTTCATAGCGGATACCAAAATCGTCCGCCTGAAGGGTGTACCCGGACCCTGTAGCGATTTGGGTTAGCAGGTAGCGCTGAAACGGAGGATGGCGCATGAGTGCATATGCGGCCAGTATGATGCCGCCGAATATAATAACGCCCAAGAATAAAACCGGCAGCCACTTCCGTTTACGGGATTGTTGGAAACTCATTTGAAAATATTGCAGTATATGGGTGTTTTGCCTTGTGTGGTGCTTTACGCATTAGACAGGTTCCTGCCGGTTTTAATCAATCGCATGGGATTAATCAGTATTCACTGGACAGGATGCCCCGTTATTGATAATAATTCTTAACGAAAAACAAACGTTAAAACAATACTGCAATGACCTGCCAAAGTGAACTTTGGCAATTGCCGTAAGAAATTCGATGAAATGACATTTACGGCACGATGTTTACTCATAACAATCAAAAGGGGGGAGTCTTATGGCGACATTGAAAGGAAGCCAAACCGAAAAAAATCTGCTAACTGCATTCGCAGGCGAGTCACAAGCGCGCAACCGTTATACCTATTTCGCGGGGCAAGCCCGTAAAGCGGGTTTTGTCCAAATTTCCGATATTTTTGCCGAAACAGCGGATCAGGAAAAAGAACACGCCAAACGTTTTTTTAAGTTGCTGGAAGGCGGCGATGTAGAGATCGCCGGGGCATTTCCGGCGGGCGTAATTGGGTCGACGGTTGAAAACTTGCGGGCTGCGGCCGCCGGTGAAAATTACGAATGGACCGAAATGTATCCCGGCTTTGCCCAGGTTGCCAAGGATGAGGGGCTGGACGCGGTGGCCGCAGTTTTTGAGGCCGTTGCCGTTGCCGAGAGACAGCATGAAAAACGCTATGTGGATCTGGCCGAGAATATTGAAGCGGGACGCGTGTTTAAAAGAGAGCAAGAAGTGGTCTGGCGTTGCCGCAACTGTGGCTACCTCCATGCCGGAATGGAAGCCCCTGAAATGTGTCCGGCTTGTGCCCATCCCAGATCTCATTTTGAACTGTTGGGCGAGAACTGGTAGGCAATTGACATGGAATGGCGCAACCGCTAAAGTCGATTACACGGCTTTACAGGAATTGATACGCTCATGGTCGGATCATGAGCCATCACAAACACAAGCATGGTAAAGGATGGTAAACGATGGTGAAAAAAGGTCAAATCCATAAATGCGCGATTTGCGGCAATATTGTCATGGTTATGCATGGCGGTTCCGGTGCACTGGTCTGCTGCGGCCAGGATATGGCCCTTGAATCTGAAAATACTGTGGATGCTGCTCTGGAAAAACACGTTCCTGTGGTGGAAAAAGTGGACGGGGGCGTAAAAGTTATGGTGGGGAGCGCTCCGCATCCTATGGAAGAAAAACATTGGATAGAATGGGTTGAGTTGATGGCCGATGGCCAATCGTTGATCCAGTTTCTTGATCCGGGCCAGGCGCCGGAAGCGGTTTTCAAAACCGATGCGACAGTGTGCACGGCACGTTCGTACTGCAATTTGCACGGATTTTGGAAAAGCGCCTAAGATTTTAAAACCGCGGTAACACCTGGGAACATGCATGCATTCACCGCATGCGTGTTCTCCAGCCGCGGACAAGAGATGTCACGCCTTAACCCGCTTGAAGGCCGTGGCCGTTATGTAACCTGCATACGGCAGGTGGCCTGTTGAATTGTAAAACAATGGAGACGAACATGCCTGATTGGAAATGCGGCAATTGCGGCTATCAGTTGACCCGGGACGCTCCGCCCGATAAATGCCCATCATGTAAGAAAAATTGTGAGTTTTTGGATGTTACCTGCTACACGCCGGACTGTCAGATGGAAGGGATGGATCACCGCATCAAACCAAAATCCTAGGTCTGTTTCAGGATAATTTTTTTCTCATGCGACGGTCAGATCCCAACGATTGATGGGAGTTTTTATATGAAAAGTCTTACCAAATATGTACAAAAAGAAAGACTTTCATCGTTCGTTCGTTGTGGCTGTTTGCGGCCATGGAGGTTCGTATGGCGAATATACTCGTTGCGTATGCGAGCCGGACGGGTGATACCCAATCCATCGCGGATCTGATCGCCGAAGGGATTCGAATGGCGGGCGGTTCCGTGACGGTAAAAAAAATCAGTGAAATAAAAAACGAAGCCGGTCTCAATGGATACGACGGCTATGTTTTTGGTGCGCCCACCTACCATGGGGATATGGTCAATACCATGAAAACCTTTCTCTTTATGGCCGAGAAGGCCGATTTGGCCCATAAAGTGGGTGCGGCCTTCGGTGCTTTTGGCTGGAGCGGTGAAGCGCCGCCGCGTATTTTTGACACCATGGCTCACATTTATCATATGCGCATGGTCAGCGGGCCGCTGTTGTTAAAGTCGGCCGCGTTGGGCGGCGGATTGCGTATGGCCCAGGACTATGGCAAAGAGGTTGTAGATACCATTGGAACCGTTTAGCCGTTTCATTTGGATATCAGGCTGCTAAAAATAGTTTTTACGGTTTCGGTAAGGAGGCAAGATGAGTGATACCCCCCAACACTGCCCCGGTTTTGCAAATTTTAAAACGTTAAAATCGTTCGACTGTGCTTGCCCGGAATGTGGTGAAGTAAAGGAAGTTTTTTCTGACGAGTTTGACAAAACCCACCTGTGCCAAAAATGCGGCAAACCCATTGATTTTTCCAAGTGTACCCCGGAAGGGGGCGCCTGAAAACGGGTATTTGTTGGACGTCATCTCTACATGAGTCGGCGCCAACATTTCAAGCGTCACGGGTTTGCTCTGAATGGTTCCCAAAACACTGTTCAAAACCGCTGAGAAGCGGGAAATGCCTGGCGGTTATTGTGTCTCATTCGGGGAATGGGCGAAAAACCCTCGCCTTTAGAAGGCTCGTAGGGCTAAAAGTGGATATCCTCCGACTACAATCGAAGATCTTGCGTTTTGCTTTCATAAACGACCGTCGCTTACAAGCGAGGCTCTTTTACGGCGGCTGCGCCGGCCGGATGTCATCCGGCCGAGCGAACCTGGCCGCCGCAGCCACCGCTTTTAGGCGATTGAGAATTCACTTTACATTTTTCATTATAATTATGCTAATCGTGGTAGTTCTTTTTCTGCCCATTGTATTGGCATATCAGATCTGGACCTATAATCTGTTCAAAGAAAAAGTGACGGTGGCTGATTTGGCTGATGAAGAGGCCTATTAGTCTATATCGTTGCAGCCCGTATGAATCGGCTGCAACCGTTACGCTTGAAAGGGCAGGTTTTATGCGGTGGCTGCTCAGTTTGATCCTGGCCGGAGTGTTGTTGACGGCCGTGATATTCCTTTCTGAAAACCGGGCGTACTCCGGTGATGATCGCGGCTCGGTGGATGTAACGCTGACCATGATGAAAAAAGGCCCGGTTCCGTTTCCCCATCAAAGGCATCAAGAAGCGCTGGAACACGATTGCATGGTTTGCCATGATCTTTTCCCCGAAGAGTCCGGCGGGATTGAGCGGCTCAAAGAGGAGAAGGTGCTCAAATCAAAGCAGGTGATGAACAAACATTGCATCAAGTGCCATAAGGCGCGTAACAAAGAGGGCCTTTCGACGGGCCCCACTTCCTGTAAAGCGTGCCATATTGAAAAATAGCCCTGGATCAACCGGGTGATGTGGATGGGATTTTGTCATCGGGTATAACGACAGGATATCTGTTGAACAGATGCTGATATTAGGTTTACAAGGCAGTCCTCGCAAGAAAGGCAACTCGGCGACGTTGTTAAATCAATTTATGCACGAAGCCGAAGCCCGGGGGGAAGGGATCCGAACCTATATCGTAGATATTGCCCGATGTAAAGTGTTGCCCTGTGCTGAAATTGGGACGTGTGAGATCAACGGCACCTGTCCCATTAAGGATGACATGCAGGCCGAAATTTTTGGCCTGCTTCGGGAAGCGGATCTCATTATAGCGGCAACGCCGGTCTTTTTTTACAATATGACTGCCCAGTTAAAGGCACTGGTGGATCGCTGTCAAACGCTTTGGTCGCGCAAGTACCGTTTACAATTAAAGGACCCCGGTTTTCGCCAGCGGCAGGGGCTGCTGCTTTCCGTGGCCGCCACCCGGGGCAAGAATCTTTTTGAGGCCATAGAGCTGAGTATCCGCTATTTTTATGATGCCATTGACGCAAAGTACGCGGGTAGCTTGACCTACCGTGGAGTTGAAAAAAAGGGGGAGATGGCCGCTCATCCTGAAATGGAGGCGGATGTGGCCCGGATGGTCCAAACGGTTTTAAAACCGCTCGCAGGTCGTAAACGGATATTATTTGCCGGTCATAAAAATGATTGCTATAGCCAGATGGCGGCGGCCTTTGCCCGGCAACTGGGTGGCGATGGGGTGGATGCGCTGAGTGCCGGCCGCGAACCTGCGACGGCAATGGATCCGAAAGCTGAAAAGGTGATGGCCGAGGTCGGCATTGACTTGGCCTACGCCCGGCCAAGGGATATGGAAACCGCCGTTACACAGCATTGCCCGGATCGGATTGTCGTATTGGGTGACGACCCTCCGGATTTGAATGCCAAAGAAGCCAGTATGACCCATTGGCGGCTGGACACCAAGGACCAACCGACCCTTGATTTTTTGCGTACGATGCGGGATGCTGTCAGAATATACGTGGAGCAATTACTGGATGAAGCCATGCATTAAAAATCGACGGCTTCAGGTGTTTTTAAATTTAATGTAAGGAGGAATTATGGAACGTTACGTTTGTACAATTTGCGGGTATGTGTATGACCCCGAGCAGGGCGATCCGGATAATAATATTGCGCCGGGGACCTCTTTTGATGATCTGCCCGATGATTACGAATGCCCCATTTGCGGCTGCGAGAAAGAGGAATTTGAAAAAGAGTAGTTGGTGATGACAAGTTTTCACTTTTACCGATTTTGAAGGTTTATTGATTGATCTGTGGCCCTGGCCTGGTGAACCGGCCGGGGCCATCTCTATTTGATGATGTCAAAATAGATGCGAGGTATAGATGAAACCCATCGAAATTGCTCCCGGTATCTACGATGTCGGCGTGAACGACTGGAACATTGAGGACTTCCACGGATATTCCACACCATTTGGGACCAGCTACAATGCCTATCTGATCGTGGATGAAAAAATCGCCCTCATCGACGCAGTCAAGGACAAAGAGCATTTTCCCGAAGAGATGTTACACAAAGTGGCCGCAATTGTTGATCCGGCAAAGATCGATTATGTTATCAGTAATCATACCGAAATGGACCATTCCGGCGCCTTGGGAAAGGTCCTACAGGCAGTAAGGGTTGACACCCCTTTGATCTGCTCCAGAGTGGGGCACAAAAACTTAGCGCTCCATTTTCATCAAGACTGGAATTTCAAGGTGGTGAAAAGTGGTGAGGAGCTGTCACTGGGAAAGCGCACGCTCACCTTTTTGGAAACGCGGATGCTGCATTGGCCCGACAGCATGTTCACCTACATCAAAGAGGATCAAATCCTCTTTTCCAGCGACGCGTTCGGCCAGCACTATGCGGGTAACGAAAAGTTTGACGATGTGTTGGGCGGCGCGGTGATGCCCCACGCCAAGAAATATTATGCCAATATCCTGATGCATTTTTCGCCCCAGGTTCTCAAGCTCGTTAAGACGGTGACGGATATGGGCATGGAATTCAAGATGATCTGTCCCGATCACGGGGTTGTTTGGCGCAAAGACCCCCAAAAGATCCTGGATGCCTATGTTCGTTGGGCCAACCAGGAGCGGGTGCACAAAGCGGTGTTGGTATACGACTCCATGTGGAGCAGCACTGAAAAGATGGCCAATGCCATTGCTGCGGGGATTGCTGAAAAAGGGGTGGAAGTACGCCCCATGACTCTGGGCAAATGGCACCGCAGTGACGTGATGACCGAGATTCTGGACGCGGGGGCCATTATTGTGGGTTCACCGACCTTGAATAACAATATGTTTCCTACGGTCATGGATATGCTGATCTATATGAAAGGACTCAGACCCTTTAATAAACTGGCCGCGGCCTTTGGCTCTTACGGCTGGAGCGGTGAGGCCGTCAAACAGATCAATACCCGGTTTGAGGCGATGAAACTGGAGATCATGGATCCGGGTCTGCGGGTTCAATATGTTCCCAATAAGGAGAGTCTGGAAAGGTGCGTAGAGTGGGGCCGAAAAATTGGTGGAGCCATTGTTCAGGGCTAAACCGCCAACTAAATTACCATCGTCTGAAAGACGATGGGTTTGTGGTGCGTCAACGTTATTTTAATTATCGGTCGGAAGGCCACCCCATTTATGGGGTGGTTGTTTACGCCGACTGGACGAAACCACCGGCTTTAGCCGGGGGTGATCCGTATCTACATACTACAACTGCTATCTGAAAGACGATCGTCTTACAGACGGTGGTTTCAACCTTATAACGGACGAATGAATAGAGCGTAAAACAAAAGGGGGGCTTACACGGCCTCCTTTTACATGGCATACTTTTGCAAAAGAGTCCTGCACCCATATGAAAAAGCCGATTGTGGAGTTGAGTGATTGTACCTTGTGCGGCAGCTGTGTCGAAGCGTGCCCCTCCGTGTTTAGTATCAACGACGCCGGTTTTTTAGAGATTGCGGAGTTTGCGCACTACCCCGAAAAGGAGGTCAACGAGGCGATCATGTACTGTCCCGAGGATTGTATCTATTGGGAAGAATTTTAACGGAACGGATCATTGCGAGCAAAACGCCTGCCAGCAGGCAGGAAACAATCCTCATTGATCATTCGACTGTCCATAAGTTTGCTTCGTCGCTACACTCCTCGCAATGACGGTTTGGGGAAGAGTGGGGTCCTATGCGACTCAGCCACCGCCAGTTAAAACGGGATTTTCAAAAGCTGTTGGCCGAAGAGGAGCTTGAATCCACATTGGCCAAAATCTGCCAAATACCGCCACGCAAAGTGGTTAACCCGCTCTTTGGCCTTCTCAACGACCCATCGGAAAAAGTCCGTTGGCGGACTGTTTCCGCCATGGGCCGGGTGGTGAGCCGATTGGCCGAAGATGACCTGGAATCGGCCCGGGTGGTGATGCGTCGTTTTATCTGGACGCTCAACGACGAATCGGGCGGAATTGGTTGGGGCTCCCCGGAATCCATGGGTGAAATCATGGCCAACAGCCCCGTCTTGGCCAAGGAGTTTGGTCAGATGCTGGTTTCTTATGTGCGGCCCGATATGAATTTTTTGGAACATCCGGTCTTGCAACGGGGCGTGCTGTGGGGGCTTTTGCGTATGGTGCGGGCCGACCCCTCTCTGGGGAAGAATGCGACAGGCTTTCTTGCCCCCTATTTAACATCGCAGGATCCGCTTTTGCGCGGTTTGGCCGCGGCCGCGGCGCGTTGTATCAACGATCTTTCCACGGGGGCTTTGTTAGCGGGTTTGGCCCGAGACCACACACCAGTTACCATCTATGCAAACGGTCACATGCATCAAACTACCGTCGCGCAATTGGCCCAACCGCGATAGCGTCGTGAAATGACCCATCTGAAATAGTATCAAACTCGGAGATCAAGTCTCTGCGTAAAGCTAAAGATCTGACACAACAGCAGTTGGCAGAACTCATGAGAGTCGGAATTGCCAGCATCAAACGCTGGGAAACGGGTTTGATACAATCCGAATCAATCTTACCCTATGGCCCTCAACTGAACAACTACAGCGATTTGGTACCGTCTATTAAAGAATCGAACGAAAACGATGCCGAACCGCTAAATGAAGATGAACAACGGATCATCACCCATGTGGCGGTGACATTTCCAGAAGAGCGAACTGTTTACGAGGCTGCCCATCGCGAAAAAATATGGTCAAAAACCCATATCGGCGCTTTAATACCATACTCTCTTGCCCATGATCTGACTGAAATTTGATGAATAGAACTTTCCTGGAAGAACTACTCCTTAAGATGCTCTACCAGATGACCCAGCTCAGGGAAAATCAGCCGAGTGCAATCCGTGCGGATGATTGGGCGATTGTGTGAATTTGGGAAGTCCGGCGCATTTTCGCATTGTCATTCAAGCTCATTCGCATTACAGTAAACTGACCCTGTTCTGATCCAAATAACCAAATGGGTAGAGTGAACCCGTTGTGGTTCTAATCTTTAGCTGTCAACGCATTTGTTGAGGTCGCTATTCATGCAAAAAAAGCTCAATTCGATTACCGATGTCAGCGGAATAAAAGTGGGTCATTGCACCGACCCTGAAGCGGCCAGTGGTGTAACCGTGGTGTTGAGTCAAAAAGGCGCCGTGGCTGGTGTTGATGTGCGCGGTTCAGCGCCGGGCACCCGCGAAACCGACCTGCTTGATCCCGTCAACCTCGTTGAAAAAGTGCAGGCCGTTGTCCTGTCGGGCGGGTCGGTGTTTGGATTGGCCGCCTCGGATGGGGTCGTGCAATGGCTTTCAAAAAGAGGGTGTGGCTTCCCTTTGGGAGATCAAGTGGCGCCCATTGTTCCGGCGGCTACCTTGTACGATTTGGGAAGAGGCGTGTCATGTAAACCGCCGATAACAGCCCATTGGGGCGTAAAGGCCTGTGACGCGGCTACCGATCAGCAGGTTCCGCAGGGCAATGTTGGCGCCGGTACGGGCTCTATGGCGGGAAATATCAAGGGAGGTATCGGTACGGCCAGTTGTCTGCTTGATTCGGGGATTTGGGTCGGGGCCGTTGGGGCGGTTAACTCCAACGGCTCGGTGATTGATCCGCACACCGGACAACCTTGGGAAATCCGTCTGGAAAAAGAGGATGAATTTGGCGTACTTGGTAAAAGGTGCGTTAAACTGCCACCGGCCCAATCTTCGGAGCCGGCCCAAAACACCACCATTGGGGTTGTGGCCACCGACGCCGCCTGCACCAAAAGCCAGGCCCAAAAAATTGCCCAGATGGCCCACGACGGTATGGCTCGCGCTATCCGTCCGGCTCACACGATGTTTGACGGTGACACGCTTTTCTGTCTGGCGACAGGGGCCAAGGAACTGCCCCGAACAACGGGGTTTTTTGAGGCGTCCTATGCCCAAAGTCTTACGGAGATTGGCCACGCGGCGGCCGATTGCCTCTCCCGGGCCATTATCCACGGGGTGCTGGCTGCCAGGAGTTTAGGTCCGCTGATTGCTTTTCGAGATCTGCCCGAACGGGCAAAATAGAAATTTCCCGGATGCTTCGTCTACCATAGAAAAGGAGTGCGTCATGAAAAAAGGTCTTATTGTCATTTTGCTGATTGTCGGGTTGATTTGTTCGCCGCCGGTTCTTGCCGATACACCCGTAAAAGGCGGTGTTTTAACGGTGGCGCAGTTGGCTGAGCCTCCGGGACTCGACCCCACAGCGAATACGGCGGCGGCGATTGACCGGGTGGTCTGGTCCAATATTTATGAAACCTTGATAAAGATGGATGATGAAGGCCGGCTGCAGCCGGGTTTAGCCAAAGCGTGGACCGTATCCGAAGATGGCAAAGAGGTGATTTTTAAACTTCAGGAAGGTGTGCAGTTTCACAATGGTGAAGCCTTTACGGCCAAGGTGGCCAAATGGAATCTGGAAAGGGCCGCCGCCGAAGGAGCGGTCAACCCCCATCCCGAATATTTTCGGGTCATTGAGGCGATGGAAACGCCGGATGATCGGACCCTGAAGGTTACCCTGAAAGAGGTGGATGCGCTCTTTTTGGTTCATATGGCCGAAGGGGATGCGTCCATGCTGCCTATGAAAGGTTATGAAACGGCTACATCCAACCCCGTCGGCACGGGCCCTTTCAAGTTTGAAAAATGGGTTCAGGGCGACCGGGTGGAAATGGTTCGTTTTAACGGATACTGGAACCCGGAACTGCCCTATCTGGACAAGGTGATCTTTCGGTTCATCCCCGATCCCAATGCCCAGGTGGCGGCCTTAAAAGCGGGCGACGTCAACGTGGTGGCCTGGATTAGTTCGCCGGAAACAGCCAGGCAATTGGCCCAGGATGATCATTACAAGGTGTTAGCCGGCGCCAGCACGTCCGATGTGATTTTGTCCACCAATAACAAAGTCAAACCGTTCGACAATCCCAAAGTCCGTCAGGCCATGGCTCATGCCATTGACCGCCAGACGATCATTGACCTGGCCATGGCGGGCTATGGCACTCCTATTGGCAGCCACTGGTCACCGGCCGCGCCTTATTACGTGGATTTGGTGAACACGTATCCCTACGATCCGGAAAAGGCCAAGGCGTTATTAGCCGAAGCGGGCTATCCCAGTGGTTTTGAAGCCATACTGCAGGTTCCGGGCAAGTATCAGTATTCTGTCCGGGCAGGTGAAATTTTAGTAGACCTTTTCTCCAGGGTCGGGATTCGGCTGAAAATGGAGAATATCGAGTGGGGCCAGTGGATCGATCGGATCTTCAAAAACAAGGAGTATCAGTTGACCATTATCGGCCATGCCGAGGCGTGGGATATCGGTATCTATGCCAAGCCGGAGTACTATTTCCAGTATGATTCCGAAGCGTTTCGTGCGGCCTACGCCAATGCATTACAAGCGCCTGGTGAAGAAGAAAAGATCCGCTGGTTTGGCGAGTGCCAGAAGATTATCGCCAACGATGCGGTCAATGGATTCCTCTTTTCCAGCCCCAGCCTTCCGGTGATGAGGGCCAATGTAATGGGGTGGTGGAAAAATTATCCAACCATTGCCCAGGATTGCAGCCGGGTCTGGATCAGGCAATAGACTTTTCCCCGTTGGGTTCATGGTTCAATGATCGGCTATTTTACTAAAAAACTGGTAGTTTTGGGGGTGCTGCTTTTTTTGGCATCGGTGGTGATCTTTACGGTATTATTTGCGCTGCCCGGAGATCCGGCCCAAATTATGCTGGGGATCAATGCCACGCCGGAAACACTGGCCGGCTTGCGGACCGAACTGGGGCTGGATAGACCCTTTTGGCGGCAGTACGGCGATTGGATGGGGAGCTTACTTAGCGGTCGGGGCAGCCGTTCCATCAATTACGATGTGCCCGTTGTCGATCTTTTGGTATCACGGCTGTGGGTCACCGGCCCGTTGGCTTTGATGGCCATGATCATCACCATCCTGCTTTCCATACCCTTGGGCGTCTATGCGGCCCGTCACTATAATCGCACGGGTGATGTCAGCATTATGGGGTTTACCCAATTGGGGTTGGCCACCCCGGAGTTTTGGCTGGGCATTTTACTGATGCTCTTTTTTGCAGTGAAGCTGGGCTGGTTTTCCGCAGGCGGTTTTCCCGGATGGGACGAAAGTTTTTGGGGTTCTTTAAAAGCGCTGGTGCTGCCGGCAGTGGCATTGGGTGTTATCCGAGCGGCCATTCTAACCCGCCTGACCCGTTCCGCCATGCTCGATGTCCTTCAGGAAGATTATGTTGAAACCGCTTGGGCCAAGGGGCTAAAAGAGCATATCGTCATCTACCGTCATGCCTTGAGAAACGCCCTGATTCCGGTGGTGACGGTTACCGGGCTGCAGTTGGGGCAGCTCATTGCCGGCGCCATCATTATCGAAAATGTTTACTATCTGCCCGGTTTGGGACGTCTCGTGTTTCAAGCCATAGAGCAGCGCGACTTTCCGGTGGTGCGGGAGATTGTGCTCTTCATGGCGGCGGCGGTAATCCTGGTTAATTTTATCGTGGATCTTTGCTACGCATTGATTGATCCACGGATTCGGGTGCGGTGATAATGGGCCGATTTTTTCATAACCGCAATTTTACCGTCGGCTTTTTGCTGTCGGTAGTGATTGTAGCCATGGCGATGACCAGCTTTGCCTGGACACCCTACCCACCCAACCGCATGGATGCCCAAGCGCGGCTTCAGGCCCCGTCAATACACCATCCTTTAGGAACCGATCATTACGGCCGGGATATTTTATCGCGGGTCATGAAAGGGGCGGTTAACTCGATCATTGTGGGTCTGGTCACCGTTGCCATTGGTTTGAGCCTGGGTGTTTTGTTGGGAATATGCGCCGCCTATTACGGCCGGTTTGTGGATGAAACGATCATGCGCCTTGCCGATCTGTTATTCGGGTTTCCGGCGGTGCTGACGGCAATTTTGATCACTTCAATCCTGGGACCTTCCATGATCAACGCCATGCTGGCCATTGGTATCTTTTACATTCCCGTTTTTGCCCGTTTAACCCGGGCGGTGGGGATAACCGTTTACGCGCGTGATTTTATCACCGCGGCGCGCTCGACAGGTGCGAGTGAATGGCGGATCGCCTGGCGGCATGTGATGCCCAATATCTTGTCACCCTTACTTATCCAGGGAACCATTCAATTTTCGGTGGCGATTTTAGCCGAAGCGGGTCTTAGCTATTTGGGACTGGGTACCCAACCGCCGCATGCCTCCTGGGGCCGCATGTTAAACGAATCCCAAACCTATATGGGCCAGGCGCCGTGGCTGCCCCTGTTCCCCGGTCTGGCCATCATGTGGGCGGTGCTGGGGTGTAACTTGCTGGGTGATGGGTTGAGGGATATGCTGGATCCTAAAATGACGCCAATGAGGTAGCTTTAAAAGCAGACATTCACTTCACGGAAGGTGCGGGATGAAAACCACCGACCCGGACATAGGGCTGATTATCGCACAGATCAATGCCCGGGAGTTGATCAGCATGACAGCCGATCTGGTGCGCATCAATTCGGTCTGGGATCCGGCCAATGGAGCCAGCGAACAACCGGTGGCCGAATACGTACTCAGGTGGGCCCAAAAAGAGGGCTTTGATGCAGTCATGGAAGATGTGGCGCCGGGTCGTCCCAACGTCATCATCTCCTGGCCGGCCGGACCGGGTGAGCGGACATTGATGTTCGAAGGGCACATGGATGTGGTGACCCCGGGAGATCCCGGCGGATGGACCTACGACCCGTTTGGCGCTCAAATTGTTGATGCACGGATGTATGGGCGCGGCGCCAACGACACCAAGGGCAATCTGGCCGCCATGCTGATTGCCATGAAAGCGCTGAAAAACGCCGGGGTTGCGCTAAAGGGAGCGATCATCGGCGGGGTGTTGTGCGATGAAGAGGGGCTGATGGCGGGTGTGCAGCATTTTATTGCTCAGGGTCATGCCGATGCGGTTACCGGCGCAGTGATTTGTGAACCCCAGGATGGTCTGGTCTGTATCTCCCAAAAAGGCGCCGTGCGGGCCGCTTTTACCATCACCGGCCGCATGAGCCACGGCGCCATGCCACTGGCAGGGGTAAACGGTGCGCCGGCTGTGGCGATGATCATTGAAGGGCTCCATGAACTGGAACTTGAGGCGGTTAAAAGCTGCGGTCACGATGCCTGTCTGGGCTGGCCCAGTTTTACGCCCACGGTGATTCAGGCCCCGGCCGTTGGTCCGCCGCAGTTGAATGTGATGCCCCGTAAAACCACGGTGATGGTGGATGTACGCACCATCTTTGCCCAAGACCATCGTGAGATCCGCAACGCTTTAGTGGCCTTAGCCCGGAAAGCGGCGTCGCAAACCCGGGAACATTTCAGGTTGTACGACAAGCATCTGGGTATTGAACGGGAATACGATTTGAGGGTGGCGGTGGAGTTTATCAGTGACCGTCCCTGTACGCGGACCGATACCCAAGACCCGTTGGTGAAAGCGGCGGATGCGGCGACGAAGACCGTTACAAATCAAAAAGCGGTCCATGCCGGTGTTCCCGGCGCCACTGACGGAACCTTTTTGTGGACCCTAAAAGATATTCCCATTGTCACCATGGGGGCGGGAGACCGGGAGGTACCCCACCAGGTGGATGAGTGGGTTGATCTGGGCCAACTGGTGGAGATCGCCAAAATTTACGCGGTAACCGCATTTCATTACCTGACGCCTGATAGAGGAGAAAACCCATGAAAATCGTTGTGATCGGCGCCGGCGCCATGGGGTCGCTTTTTGGCGGACTCCTCGCTGAACAGGGTAACGATGTGACCCTGCTCGATATTTGGCCGGAGCATGTGGACGCCATTAACACGAAGGGGCTCCAGGTTGAGCGTGAAGGGGATTTGCGTACGGTGAAGATCCATGCCGCCACAACGCCCGAAACCATCGGCAAGGCCGATCTGGCCATCGTCTTTGTCAAGTCGACCCAAACGGCTCAAGCAGCCCAAACAGCGGCCAAATTGATCAGCGCTACGGGGATGGTGCTCACCCTGCAAAACGGTATGGGTAATGCCGATATTTTGACCGAAACCCTGGGTGGCGGACGGGTGCTGGCCGGGACTACCTCCCACGGCGCCACGCTTTTAGCGCCGGGGATGATTCGACATGCCGGCAGCGGTGTCACCACGATCGGTCTGTGGCAAGAGGCTGATTCGACCAAAGCGCAAGTGACGGCGGATCTGTTTAACGGCGCCGGTATAGAAACAATCGTGGCGGCTGATGTACGGTCGCTCATCTGGGAAAAGCTGCTGATCAATGTGGGGATCAACGCTATCACCGCTTTGACGGGCATCAAAAACGGCCAAATTATTGACTTCCCGGCGGCCCGGCGTTTATCTGAAATGGCAGTACAGGAAGCCGTGGAGGTGGCCAGGGGGCGGGGGATTTGCGTTCGCGATGATGCGGCCGATCATGTTTTGGAGGTGGCTCGCGCCACTGCCGGCAACCGATCTTCCATGGGCCAGGATGTGGATAACCGACGTCAAACGGAGATCGACGCCATCAACGGCGCCGTGGTAAAGTATGCCCAAAATGCGGGCCTAAAAGTTCCGGTTAATGAGACTTTGACCCTTTTGGTAGAAACACTACAGGCGCATTATACCCGTTAGGCGCTTATGGCCCGAAGTCACAGCGGAAGAGGGAAAGATCATCATTTGTTGCCATTGCGAGCGGAGCGAAGCAATCGCTACTGATAAAGTTCATCATCCAAAAGGTTGCATCGTCGCTACGCTCCCCGCAATGACAATGCAGGAGGATCGTGGATAAATTTTTACAGGATGTTTTGAAGAACGTCTATGCAAGGAGACGATACGGTGGGGAAATCAAAAGTGACGGTAAAAGATGTTCAAAAGGCCAAAGAAGAAGGCCGTAAACTGGTAATGCTCACCGCCTATGACTATCCCTTTGGATTGATGGCCGACGAGGCGGGTGTGGACATTGTGCTGGTGGGTGATTCTCTGGGGATGGTGGTGATGGGCCTGGACGGCACTGTGGCCGTCACCATGGAAAACATGATTCACCACATCCGGGCCGTGGTGCGGGGTTGTAAAACTCCGCTGGTGGTGGGGGACATGCCCTTTATGAGCTACAACGCGTCGATTCGTGAGGCCATTATCAATGCAGGCCGGCTGATGAAAGAGGGCGGTTGTGACGTGATCAAGATGGAAGGGGGCGTTGATTTTGCGCCCACGGTGGAAGCGATTGTCAAGGCGGGGATTCCCGTTCAGGGCCATATCGGCCTGACGCCTCAGACAGCTAGCGCCCTGGGCGGATTTGTCATGCAGGGCAAAAACGCCGAAGCGGCCAAAAAGATCATTGAGGACGCCAAGGCGCTGGAAGATGCGGGAGTTTTTTCAATGATTATTGAAGCGGTTCCGGCGCCTTTGGCCGCGCTGGCGGCAAAGGCAGTCAAGGTGCCGGTAATTGGCATCGGCGCGGGGGCCGATGTGGATGGCCAGGTGCTGGTCACCCACGACATGGTGGGCTTGTTTGACAAGTTTATTCCAAAGTTTGTAAAACAGTACACCCGGATCCGGCCCATCATTATCGATGCCATCAAAGCGTATAAAGAGGATGTAACGGAAAGTCAATTTCCTGCGCCGGAGCACAGCTTTAAGATGCCGGATGAGGCGCTTGAAGCGCTGAAAGAGAAGCTTACGTAGAGTGGAAAACAGGGCGTTCTTATATTTTACTCTTTCCCCTTGATTGTTTGTTCAACAACCTTCTGTTGGTTCAGGTTGGTGACCTGAACCAACGGTAAGAGAAGTTGAAATAACGACTTGCCCGTATCGATTTGACTCAATCAAAGCTACTAACTTTTAATTGCCCCAAAAGCGGCAAAACAGGAATTTTTGTGTAAAAGGTCAACATGCTTGAATCCAACTTTTCGAAGTAGATCCAGTTGATAAGTAACGGGTCTGGGGGAATCTTCCTTATCAATGTATTCAAATACTTTTACTTGGCAATCAGCACCACCAGAGGTACAAAGGTATTTTCCGTAGCGTTCCCACATTAGCCCCTGAACAGCGTGCGATTCATGAGAGACCAGGTCGGTAATCCAGACGCTCCCCCCCGGAGCTGTTAAACGGTAAAACTTTTCGAAGGTTGTTTCCCAGTCTCTTTCATCCCGTAAATGGTGCAACACCGCAGCCGCCAAAATAACGTCATATTTTTGCCCGGATAAGATAACCTTCCGAAAATCACCCTGGAAAATATTAATTTTACCTATATTGGCAGTTGCAATACGCTCATGAGCTTTTTCCAGCATTGGCAGGCTCAGATCAATCAAGTCGCAATCGAAAGGAGCAGTGTATTGCAGCAATTTGAGACTATTATTTCCAGCGCCGCAACCGATATCCAGAACCCGTCGGATGTTGGGGGTTGATTTGATAGCTGCCTGGGCAATCAGTTCCATTGCCAAAGGCGCGTCAATGGTTGCGGATTGGCCGGTTTCAAGATTTGAAAATCGTTCGACATCGTTATCGAAACGTTTTTCAATCTCTTCCAATGATGATTTCTTTTCCAGCGGCGTCGGCATCGTGCTTTCGGTTCCCCCCTTACGCTTTCTTTTGCGATTGCATCCGCTTTTCAATCCTGGCCCAGGTGTCGCGCAGGGTGACCGTACGGTTAAACACGGGATGTCCGGGACGGGAGTCTGCGGAATCTTCACAAAAATAGCCTAACCGTTCGAATTGTACGGTTTCTCCCTTGGAGGCCCCCCCCGATAAGGCGGGTTCAAGCCGGCAGTTGGTCAATATTTCACATGAATCGGGATTTAAATAATCAGTAAAATCACCGTCTTCTCCCAAAGGGGCGGGTACGTTAAAGAGCCGGTCATATAACCGAACCATAGCCGCCCGGGATTGGACGGCGGGGACCCAATGCAAGGTGGCTTTGACCTTGCGGCCATCGGGAGCGTTACCACCTTTTGTTTCCGGGTCATATGTGCAGTGAAGCGCAACGATTTTGCCCCTGGCGTCTTTGATCACGTCGGTGCATTTGATAAAATAGGCGTAGCGCAGTCGCACTTCCCGGCCTGGCGCTAACCGGAAAAACTTCCTGGGCGGCTCTTCCATGAAGTCGTCCTGCTCAATATAAATTTCTTTTGAAAAGAAAAGGGGTCGCGTCCCTTGGCTTGGATCTTCCGGATTATTGATAGCGACCAATTCAGCATCATAATGATCCGGGAGGTTCGTAATGACTACTTTTAATGGTTTTAGGACCGCCATAAAACGTTTGGCGGTTTTATTCAAATATTCCCGAATACAGAATTCCAGCAGGCTCAAATCAACAATGCTGTCTCTTCGCGCCACACCGATCCGCTCACAGAAAGTACGGATCCCCGCGGGTGGGACGCCTCGTCGCCGAAGCCCGGACAGCGTCGGCATACGCGGGTCGTCCCAGCCGGAGACATGACCCTCTTCCACCAGTTGGATCAGCTTACGTTTGCTTAACACCGTGTAGGTGAGAGTAAGCCGGGCGAACTCGTACTGTCGCGGCCGCGACGGCGCTTCCAGGTTGTCCAGTACCCAATCGTACATTTCACGGTTGTTTTCAAACTCCAGGGTGCAGATGGAGTGGGTGATATGCTCGATGGCGTCGGAGAGGCAGTGGGTAAAATCGTACATGGGATAGATGCACCAGTCGTCGCCGGTGCGATGGTGATGAGCCCGGCGGATGCGGTAGAGGATGGGGTCGCGCATTACCATGTTGGGGGCGGCCATGTCGATCTTGGCCCGCAGCACACAGGCGCCGTCGTTAAATTCCCCGGCTCGCATGCGACGAAAAAGGTCGAGGTTCTCTTCCACACTGCGATCCCGGTAAGGACTGTTTTGACCCGGTTCGGTGAGGGTTCCCCGCAATTTGCGTATTTGATCAGGGGGCAGGTTATCCACATAGGCCAAACCCTTTTGGATCAATTCTTCGGCAAACCGGTAGAGCTTTTCAAAATAGTCCGATGCGAATTTCGGTTTCCCATTCCATTGAAACCCCAGCCAGCGCACATCATTTTCAATGGATTCAACATATTCCACATCCTCTTTGACCGGGTTGGTATCATCAAAACGAAGGTTGCAATGGCCCTCAAATTCGGCGGCCAGACCAAAATTGAGACAGATGGACTTGGCGTGGCCGATGTGAAGATAGCCGTTCGGTTCAGGTGGGAAACGGGTTGTCACCTCATCTTCAATCTTTCCTTCAGCCAGGTCATCGGTGATGATGGTGCGGATAAAATTGGGTGGCACCGTAATCCCGGAGTCGGGGTTATTTTTTACCGTCATGGTAAATAAGCCTTTACCGAATAAATGTTAGAGAGTTCGATCGCGTCTATATATACGGAAAGTGAGATGAAAATCAATTCATGGCGCCAAGAATTATTGAAAGAGGGCTGCTAAGTAGCCCACAAAACTGTCACCAGGCTGTTTGTCATGGCTGGTGGCGTAATCGACGGCAATACCGGCGGCAGCGCCCAATTTACGGGCCGCGGCAACGGCTCCGGACACCGCGCCGGCGCAACAACTGTTTTGTTTTTTAACAGCCTCTTTTAACACGGCCCGGGGATCAAGGGCCAGCACCGCTTCAATCATATCGCGGTCGTTGTGTTGACGTACCCACGCCACCGCCTGGGGGCCAACGCCACGGGGGGTAAAGCCGTAGTTGGGTCCATAATGGGTCAGGTCGGTGGAGCCAATGATCTGAATCGTCCGGCGTCTCTCCCGGGCAAGGGCTGCAACGGCCATGCCAACTTCAATGGCCAGGAGGGTCGGTGGCAGACTGATCGGTACAATCGGCATGGCGCCGCGAAAATAGCGGATAATGGGCAACTGCAGTTCAATGGTGTTGTCCGGCGGGGCTGTGGCGGGTTTGTCAACAGCGAGGCTGCACTGTTTTTGGATTGCGATGGCAAATTCATCTGCCACCGGTAATGCTCCCAGGGGTGTTTCCCACTCACCGTGGGTCATGATCCGGCCGGAATCGCGAGGGCCCAGGTGCGTACCGAAAATGACCATCAGATCCGGCGGGTCGGTTACCGCCAACTGCTGGAAAACCCGGCAAGCCAATTCGCCGGAAAAGTACCATCCGGCATGGGGAACGATGCCGCCGATTGGGAATGGGCGTTCAAGCGCCGGTTTTACTGTCGGGCGCATCGTCTCGATGGTTTTTCGGCACTCATTGCCGTCGGACGGGTACCAACTGCCGGTAAAATAGGCGGATCGCGTCTGCATGGCGTCTCCTTGGTAAGGACTGTGCGGTCGATTTTCTGATTCCAAGGCTCAGCGGCGCTTCACTCCGTTCGCTGGGAATATACCCCGATATGTAATACAACCCCTTTGAAATATCAAAATTATGGTTATTCTTAATCGGTACATATCGCATTATTGAAACCTTCTTTATATGAAAAGTCTTACCGACTATATGTATAAAAAGAAAGGCTTTCATCGTTCGTTGTGGCTGTTTACGGCCATGGCGGTTAGTGCAGATCAATTTGGATCGCAACCGGGATACATATTCCGGCGGGCCGCCAATGGCGAAGCCGGTGATCGCCACTCATCCTGGTATAGAGTGCCTGCAACCGCAAGGAGGCGTTTCGCATGTGGGAATATACGGATAAAGTGAAAGACCATTTTCTCAACCCGCGCAATGTGGGGGAGCTTGAAGACTATGACGGCAAGGGTGAGGTGGGCTCCATCGCCTGCGGGGATGCATTAACGCTTTATTTTAAGCTGGACGCTGAAAAACGGATTGATAAGGTCTCTTTCCAAACCTTTGGGTGCGCCAGCGCCATTGCCTCTTCTTCGGCCCTAACGGAGATGTTAAAGGGAAAGACCCTGGGAGAAGCCAAGGCCATTTCCAATGATGATATCGCCGGGTTTTTGGGGGGGCTGCCCAAGGAAAAAATGCACTGTTCGGTGATGGGCCAGGAAGCCTTGGAAGCGGCCATCGCCAGCTATGAAGGTAAAACCGTCATCCAGCCCGAGGGCGTGATGGTCTGTGAATGCTTCGGGGTGACCGACAGGCAGATTGAACGGGTGGTTTCGGAAAATCAACTGGCCACTATCGCCGATGTCACCGACTATATCAAGGCCGGTGGCGGCTGTGGGCAGTGCCACGATGAGATTCAGGCGATCATTGACCGTATCCGGGGGACGGTGGCCGAACCCAAAACCAGGACCGTGAAGCTAACCAATGTCCAAAAGATCAGGATGATCGAGGAAACCCTGGAACGGGAGATCCGTCCGGCCCTGGAACAGGATGGCGGCAACATTGAACTGATCGATGTGAACGGCAACCTGGTTCAGGTGCAACTGCGGGGAACCTGCGCCACCTGTCGGCTTTCCCAGGTAACCCTTAAAGAGTATGTGGAAACGAAGTTGCGCGAGCTGGTGACACCGGAATTGGTGGTGGAGGAGGTGCCCGCATGAGCATTGTCTATATGGATAACAACGCCACCAGCAAAGTGGCCCCGGAGGTGGTGGAGGCGATGTTGCCGCTGCTCAGCGACGATTACGGTAACCCTTCCAGTATGTACACTTTTGCCGCCCGCGCCGCTGAGAAATTAAAACAGGCGCGTACCCGGGTGGCGGATGCCTTGGGCGCCACACCGGATGAAATCATTTTTACCAGTTGCGGCACGGAAAGCGACAGTACGGCCATTTACGCCGCCATTCGGTCCAACCCCGCCAAAAGACACATTATTACCACCCGGGTGGAACATCCGGCGGTCAAAAACCTGTGCGAACATTTGGCAAAGAGCGGTTACCGCGTTAGCTTTGTTCCCGTGGATAACAAAGGGAATCTTGATCTCGATTATCTTTACGAGAGGGTAACCGACGACACGGCAATCGTCAGCATCATGTGGGCCAATAACGAATCGGGTGTGATTTTTCCCATTGAAGAAATATCTCAAAAGGTGACCGAACGGGGAATTGTGTTTCACACCGATGCAGTTCAGGCAATGGGGAAAATCCCCATCAATCTTGCAACGGTTCCCGTGGACATGCTCTCCCTTTCGGGGCATAAACTGCATGCTCCCAAGGGCGTCGGTGTGCTTTACGTCCGCAAGGGAACCAAGTTTTCGCCCTTTTTAAAAGGGGGGCATCAAGAACACGGCCGCCGCGGCGGAACGGAAAACACGGCTTTTATTGTCGGCCTGGGAAAGGCGTGCGAAATGGCTGTGGCCAATTTGGAGCTTGAAAATACACGGGTAAGAGCGCTTCGGGATAAGCTGGAAACCCAACTTTTGACCAAGGTGTCCGATGCCGTGGTCAATGGCGACACCGAAAACCGTTTGCCCAATACGACCAGTATCGGTTTTGAAGGGATTGAAGGCGAGGCGATTCTCTTGATGATGAATCAATATGATATCTGTGCTTCGTCGGGATCGGCCTGCACCTCCGGGTCACTGGAACCGTCCCACGTGCTGCGCGCCATGGGCGTTCCCTTTACCCGGGCCCACGGTTCGATCCGTTTCAGTCTTAGTGTCTACAATACCGGGGAAGAGGTGGATTATGTGGTGCAGACCCTGCCGCCGATTATTGAGCGGCTGCGACAGTTGTCGCCGTTTTGGAATAATGCCACCAACACCTTGAATGCCGTTTCAATTTGACGGCGCTTGAAAAGTCAATCACTACCCGCTACTCCCCGGCGACCTCTTTGCCGCAATGCTTGCAAATTTTGGCCCGCTGTTTAATCATCTCTGCGCAAAAGGGGCATTCACGGGTAAAGTACCGCGCATGAATTTTTTTAACCGCCTCTTCGGCGGCATCCTGCAGTTTCGCATTACCGAAGGTTAGATTCCGGATCGGTTCAATCGCTTCGAGTTCCCCAAAATCACCCATCATCCCGGCGGCTTTCATACGGACCCGCACCGGTTCGGCCGGGTCCAGCAACATGCGCATGACCGGAACCATGTCTTTGCGGTTGTAGCAGTCGGTTAAAACGCTAAACCCCCGTTTGATATTGGCTTTCAGAGCCTCTTCCTGGGCCAGGATCCGGTCGGTGATGACCTGGCCCTGTCCCCCCTGGGGGCTAAAAACCGGCATCAATTCAAAACGGCGATTGTCGTCTTCGGGATAACAGATGCAACGAAACGATGCGCTGTGAGCATAGGTTTCGGCCATGTGCGCCCAACCCTGATCGTATGTGGGGCAGTCGTCATTGAAGCAGACATATAGATACGGCGTTCCCCACCCCAAGCCGTCGCTGAAATTGATGGGAGGGACTTCCCACAGGTCCATTGTTTCAGCACAATGGGGACACTTGGGCTTTTCCAGTGCGATAATGCGCTCCAGCACTTCCTCTTTGGTTTCAATTTTCGGCGGCATACGGTTCCTTCAGTTGCATCCTGTGAGTATGAACCAACCTGATAAACATGGGCTTGTCCAAAGCGGGTGTCAAGCATTCACCCAGAATCCGTGATGAATCATACGGAAAGTAGCCTTGATCCACCATCAAAAAAGTAAAAAACCTCGTTGTGCTTGAGCAATCAGGCGGATAGTATGATTTCAATAAAAGAAAACTATCATCAACGAGGTGAAAGCATTATGGCACAAGGAGTACTTCCCTTCAAGTACGAAACCGGGAAAAAAGCATCGGGCATGACGGCGCTGGGTGGATTGCCGGCGTATCTCGATTTGGCGCATACAATCGGCATCAGCAAATCGATCCACACGCATCTGAAAGTGCGCGCCGGCGGCCAGGGATGGACGGACAACGAGATGGTGATGGCGCTGGTGCTGTTACATCTTGCCGGCGGCGATTGCGTGGA
>Ga0056123_1000003_pt1 | contig 86192 bp, 71 predicted proteins | sample WorMetHEROISLAND_3_FD_71122 | JGI IMG/M metagenome (GOLD analysis project Ga0056123, IMG submission 71122) | Marine gutless worms symbiont microbial communities from Max Planck institute for Marine Microbiology, Germany - Olavius sp. 3 HERON ISLAND ...
TCTTTAAATAAAATGCCTCCGCTTGAAATTATGTGATAATCTTAGGATAGTAGCAGGATAGCATTTTGCAAGAGTTTTTTATAATGCCCTTAAAATTCAAAGTGAGGCAGTGCCCAAAATCCGGTGAAATAACAGGAACGCGCGCTGTCTTCAAACAGATCCCGGTAGTGCCAAGAGCATGGTGCTGCCTTGTATTGCCCTGTTTTTGCAGGATATTCAAGAAACTGGTGTCAAAGATCAGCCTGGGCGCTATTCTTTTAAATTTTAAACCTTCAGAGTTTCCGATCCAAGGTTCGATACTGAATTGCCTCGGCGATGTGGGGCGGGGTGATATCGGCGCTTTTTTCCAGATCGGCAATGGTGCGGGCCACCTTTAAAATACGGTTGTGAGCCCGGGCGGACAGGCCCAACTGCCTGTTGGCCGTTTCCAGAAGAGTTATACCCTCCCGGCGTAACTTGCAAAACTTTTCGATATGCCGTACCCGCATCTGGCTGTTGGACAAGACGGCCGTTTTTGCAAAACGACGAGCCTGAAGTTCGCGGGCCGCTGTCACTTCATCGCGAATGGCCGCTGATGTTTCACCTTTTTGATCATCCACCAGCTTGCGAAACTCCACTGCCGGCACCTCCACATGCAGATCAATGCGGTCCATCAGCGGCCCGGAAATCCGTGAACGGTAGTTTTGAATCTGCATGGGTGTGCAGGTACACCGCTTACGAACATCATCCAAATATCCACATGGACATGAATTACAGGCTGAAATCAGTTGGAAACGGGCCGGATAGGTCAATGAAGTCGTGGCTCGGGAAATGGTCACCTGCTGATCTTCCATGGGCTGACGCAGCACTTCCAACACATGCTTTTTAAATTCCGGCAGTTCATCTAAAAAAAGCACGCCGTTGTGGGCCAAGCTCACCTCGCCCGGTTTGGGAATATGACCGCCGCCGATCAGTCCGGCGTCGGAGATGGTATGATGCGGCGACCGGAAAGGTCTGTGGCGAATTAAGGCCTCCCCCCTATTAAGAAGTCCCACGATACTATAGATACGGGTGGTCTCAATGGCCTCTTTGAATTCCAACGGCGGCAGGATTGTGGCCAAACGACGCGCCAACATCGTCTTGCCCGATCCGGGTGGGCCGATCATGAGCAGGTTATGTCCTCCGGCAGCGGCTACTTTCAAAGCTCTTTTTACATGCGCCTGGCCTTTCACTTCGGCAAAATCCTCCTTGTAAACCGGCGGTTTGGAAAAGAGTATTCGACCACGCGGTTTTTCCGGCGCCAAATGTGTCCGGCCTTGGAAAAAATCAACCACTTCGGAGAGCGTTTTGGCGGGTAGTACCTGAATATTGGCGACCACCGATGCCTCTTGGCGATTTTCAAAAGGGACAATAATTCCCTTCAAACCGACGGCGGCTGCCGTCATGGCCATGGAAAGCGAACCGGGCACCGGTTTAATCCGCCCATCCAAAGAGAGTTCGCCTAAAATCAGATAGGAATCCATGCCTTGTTTAGGAAAAACTCGGGTGGCCGCTAAAATCCCCAAAGCCATGGGCAGATCAAATCCCGTGCCGCTTTTTTTGATATCGGCAGGAGCTAAATTGACGATAATACGATCGTCGGGGAAAGTGTAACCGGAATTGACGATGGCCGCTTTGACCCGCTCCTTGCTTTCCTTCACACTTGCTTCGGGCAGCCCCACCGTAGTAAAGGTTGGCAGACCAAAAGCGATATCCACCTCCACTTCAACCAGATGGGCATCAATACCTATTACCGCGCTGCTTAAAACTTTTGCAAGCAATCCCAGCCTCCAGTTCCATACGACATGGACACTCTATATCAAAGCCGTTGAGATGAAACAACGGGTTTGATATTAGACGGTGGTGGAATCCGGTTGAAACCGTCTATGATAGTAAAAAATGGCCCCGTCTTCTGTACAGCGGAACCATTTTCTGCTATAGGCGCATTCAAAAATAGTGTATGAGATCGTTTACGAAATAGATGTTTATATGAAAAGTCTTACCAAACATGTACAAAAAGAAAGACTTTCATCGTTCGTTGTGGCTGTTTACGGCCATGGAGGGTAGTGTGAATCGAAGAACGTATCGAAAACAGCGTTGAGCTATGAACCGACCATCGCATGAAATACCGGCCCATTTGAACGCCCATCAGCGGACCTTGGCCAAACCGGTCGGCATCAAAGGTCATGGCATCCATTTTAACCGGGAGGTAAACATCACCCTCAATCCGGCCGAGGTCAATTTCGGCATCAAGTTTCAGCGGGTGGACTTGCCGGATAAACCCATCATACCAGCTCATTTTCATAATGTGGTGGACACCAGCATGGCCACCGTCATTGGCCAAAACGACATTGTGGTCTCTACCATTGAGCACCTCATGGCCAGTTTTGCCGGCATGGGTGTTGATAATGTGCTGGTAATGATTGATGCTCAGGAAGTTCCGATTTTAGACGGTAGTGCCGCTCCTTTTACAACGGCCATCCGGGAGGCGGGCTTTAAAATTCAAAAAGGCCCCCGCGCCTATTTTAAAGTTACCAAACCCATTGAGCTTTCCCGCAATGGGGATTTTTTTTCAATTGCACCCTATGAAACTTTTAAAGTAACCGGCACCATCGAATACGATCACCCGCTTATCGGCATCCAAACCAAATCTTTGGAAATCAATGACAGTACTTTTGAAGAAGAGATCAGCACCGCCAGAACCTACGGGTTTCTCTCCCAATACGAACAGTTGAAACGGTATGGTCTTTCCCAGGGCTGTTCCCTGGATAATGTAGTGGTGGTGAGCGATACCGCCATATTAAATGAGGGCGGGCTGCGATTTAACGATGAATTTGTGCGGCATAAAATTTTGGACTGTTTGGGCGATATTTCCCTGTTGGGCATGCCCATCATCGGTCATGTGATCTGTCATCGCACCGGGCACCGCTTTAACCATCATTTCCTGCAAAAATTTCTCCAGTCCAAAGGATCGTGGGAAGCGCATACTGTTGAGCCGGCCTAATGCCGCCGCATCAATCTCAAATCCTGTAATTCGTTAACTTCTCGCTGAAATTGTTGCATTTCCGCCACACTTTTAGTAATCTGTCAAAATCATACAAGTAAAGGATCATGCTCGATGAAACAGGCCATCGGATGGTTCATTCTATTTTTGACGCTGACGATTGAAGGCAGTGGTTGGGTCTGGGCCGATGAGGCCCGGCTGGATAATATCATTGTGACCAATACCCGTGACGACCTGCTGTTGTATTTAAACGCCGCCAACGCATTTAACGAAGAGCTGTCGACGGCTGTCCAATCGGGTGTGGAGGTAACCTTTACTTATTTTATCCGGCTCAACCGAATTCGTTCTTTTTGGAAAGACGAAGCCATCAGCAGGCTGAACATCACTCACACCATCGCTTACGACACATTAAAAGAAGAATATCAGGTGATACGGTCATGGGAAAAGCAACCCCATGCGGTCAAAACGTTTGATGCGGCGCAGAAATTGATGACCACCATCAACAGCTTGGCGATCTCACCGCTGGACGAACTCACCAGGGACCAACAGTACCGTATCCGTGTGAAAGCCGAGCAGAAACGAGGTCGTCTGCCTTACAAAATGCACTATGTGCTCTTTTTTATGAGCCTGCGGAATTTTGAAACCGATTGGTACACCATCGATTTTATCTATTAACCCCTTTGGGGTGCGTTTCATCCAAGAGCCTGTTCAACGGTTTGTATCTTTTATGAATCGGGCTTTCCTTGAATGGGCGTTTAGGTAAAAAAGAGCACGCTTTTTTATTTGCTATCAACGGGGACTATTGAAATATGGCGCTCATAGGAGATATTTTTTCTAAAACTTTACCGGCACCGAAAAATCGGTGTACGCCCCAAGGGCCGGCCCACACGGTTGATGAATTAAAGCGCCGCCGCCGCGAAAAAATCCTGGTGGTTTTTTTGTTACTCATCACGATCGCCCTCACCTGGGTGGCACACAACCTCATCAATTTTGGTCCGGACATCCCCATCTCCAACACTATTTTGATGTTCAGTCTAATGAACCTCAATCTGCTGTTGATCTTGCTGATGCTCTTTTTGGTATTCCGCAACCTGGTTAAGCTACTCTACGACCGGCGACGCAAAGTGATGGGCGCCAAGTTGCGCACCCGGTTGGTGGCCGCCTTTATGGCCTTGAGCCTGATTCCGGCCAGCGTTCTCTTTCTTTTTTCCATCGGATTTATCAAAACCAGCATTGAATTCTGGTTTAATGCACCCGTAGAGCAGGCATTGGAAAAATCACGGGATGTAGGCCGCAACATCTATCAACGGATGGAACGGAACCACCGTTTTTTTCTTAACGACATGGCCTACCAGGTTACGGCTAAAAAACTGATGGCGCGCGGTAAAGAGTCAGCTTTGAAAAATTATATCCAAGTGGTACAGCGCTCATTTAACTTAGACGCGGTGGATATTTACAATCCCCAGGCGCAACGCATCTTTCTTTCTACCCGTGAGGAGACTGCAAAGGACCCCATCGGCCCGGTCTCAGCGGATCAACTGCTCCACAACAACGCGCCTCAAGCGCTTATTTCCATCACCCAAAACCATCGCGGTGTTGAGTATTACAGTACCATCGGCAGAATCCCGTTGGATGCGGCGCCTGAGAATAAAACGGCCGTTATTGTTATTTCGTCTATCCTTCCCAAAGAGATGACGGAAAATCTTGCCGCCATCACCAAGGGGATTAACGAATATCAGCAGATCAAATTGTTAAAACAGCCGGTAAAGATCTCTTACTATATAACACTATCGGTGGTGGCGCTGTTGGTCATCTTTTTTGCTTTATGGTTTGGTTTTTATCTGGCCAAATCCATCACCACGCCGATTCAGGAGCTTGCCGAAGGGGTGGAACAGGTGGCCGACGGCGACCTGGAGATCACCGTGGCCCCGGCCGTGGATGAAGAGCTGGCGCACCTGGTCAATGCATTTAATCGCATGACCCGCGATCTGAGAAGTAGCCATAAACAATTGGAAGCCTCCTCCGAGCGTCTGATTGAGCAGAACCGGGAGATCGAAGCCAGTCGGACTTATATGGCCACCGTACTGCGAAATGTCTCCGCAGGCGTCGTATCCTTGGATGCCGAAGGTACGGTCCGAACCATCAACAAGTCGGCCGAAAAAATGCTCCACGTGGATGTAGCCAAGGTTCTGGAGCACAACTATCGGGAACTACTCTCGCCGCGGCACCTGGCTTTATCCGAAGAGATGCTGGATGATTTGAACCATTCGTCCAGCCGGACCATTGAGCAGCCGCTGCATCTTACGATCAACGGCGCACCATGCAGTTTCATGGTTCATTTAAGTGCTTTGATCGACGAGACCGGTGACTCCAAAGGTGTGGTGGCCGTGTTTGACGACTTAACCGAGCTGGAGAAGGCTCAGCGCATGGCCGCCTGGCGTGAAGTGGCCCGGCGAATTGCCCATGAGGTTAAAAACCCACTGACGCCCATTGCTCTTTCGGCCCAACGGCTAAAACGCCGCTATGCCGAACAGCTCAATGAACCGGTTTTTAATGAATGTACCCAAATGATCATCAATCACGTGGATCTGATCCGTAACCTTGTCAATGAATTCTCCACCTTCGCCCGTTTCCCGGCCGCCAACCCAACGCCCAATCAGATCGCTGAAATTGTTGAAGAGACATTAGCCCTTTTTCGCGAAGGACACCCGGAAATTCATTTTACACTAACGGCGGATGAGGTTCTTCCCCCGTTGAATCTGGACCGGCAGCAAATCAAACAGGCTTTAATCAACCTGGTTGGCAATGCCGTCGCTGCGCTCAAAAATAAGGGCCGTATCATGGTCACGCTTTCCAAAGACACGATCCTCAGTCTGGTGCGGCTGGAGGTGGCAGATGACGGCCCCGGCATACCTGATCAGGATAAAATCCGCCTGTTTGAGCCCAATTTTTCCACCAAAGCCGGAGGCATGGGCTTGGGGCTCACCATCGTCAACGCCATTGTCAGTGATCACAAAGGAATGATCCGCGTGGTGGATAATCAGCCCAGGGGCACCAAATTTATTGTTGAACTGCCTTATATGGCGTAATCGCATATCGTGAGAATGGATTTTATATTTATAAACCGTACCTCACCGAAATAAGAAGGCAAATAAAAAGGAACCGGCTATAAGGAGCGCCGATGTCACCCACTATCCTCATTGTCGATGATGAAAATTCAATTGTTGAGGCGTTAAGCGGTCTGCTTGCTGATGAAGACTTTGATGTTGTAACCGCATCCAATGGTTACGAAGCGATGCAGCAGATCCATACCGCGTCGCCCGACCTGGTGTTGCTGGACATCTGGATGCCGGGGATGGATGGCATTGAAACCCTGAAAGCGATTAAAAAGGATAGCCCCTATCTTCAGGTGATCATGATCACCGGTCACGGCACCATTGAAACCGCGGTTCAAGCGACCAAGTTGGGCGCCTATGATTTTATTGAAAAACCACTCACCTTTGACAAGGTGGTGGTGGCCATTCAAAATGCCCTCAATTACCGCCGGGTGATGGAGGAGAATCAATACCTGCGAAAAAAAACCCTTGAAAAAAACGCCATCACGGGTAACAGTCCGGCGGTTCAGCAACTGCTGTCCGAAGTTTCCATTGCGGCCGGTTCCGATTCCAGGGTTTTAATCACCGGAGAGGATGGCGTGGGAAAGGAACTGGTAGCCCGTACGATCCACTACCTGGGAAAGCGGGCGGAAGCGCCGTTGGTAGATATCAATTGCGCTGCGATTCCCGACAGCCTGATCGAGGTTGAACTCTTTGGTCATGAAAAAGGGGTTTTACCTGAAGCCGCCGGGAAAAAACGGGGCAAGTTTGAAGTGGCCTCCAAAGGGACGCTCTTTTTAGACGAAATAGGAGATATGAGTCCCTCGGGCCAAGCGGCGTTATTAAGGGTTCTGGAGGAAAAACAGTTTCAGCGGATCGGCGGTAACCGGATGCTGGATGTGGAGTGTCGCATCATTTCAGCCAGCAATAAAAATCTCGATGAAGAGATTGAAAAAGGCGCTTTTCGAAAAGATCTTCTGCACCGTCTTAAAGTGCTGCCCATTACTGTTCCGCCGTTGCGGCACCGGTCCGAGGATATTCCGCTGCTCGTTGAGACCTTTTTGAAAGAAAACGCCCAGGATCAAGCGCCGCCTAAAACCATCAGTGGGCCGGCCTTGGAAATTTTATGCCACCATCCCTGGCCGGGCAACGTCCGGGAGCTGAAAAACCTGGTGGAACGTTTGGCGATCATGGTGAAAAGAAGCAAGATCAATGTCACCGATCTACCGGCACCTTACCATCCCGACCCACCGGGACCACCCTTGGAAACCATTGATCTATTTGAAATGGATGATCTAAAGGACGCCCGGCGCCAATTTGAGAAACGCTTTATCCAATGCAAACTCGACCATTATGATCAAAACATCACCCATACGGCCAAAGCGATTGGCGTGGATCGCAGCTATTTACATCGCTTGATCAAGGGAATGAAGTCGTAAAGAATGCGCATCATAGCGGGAACCGTAAGAAGTAAAAAATTGGCCAAAGTGTCCAATGCGTCCATCCGGCCCACATCGGATCGTTTACGAGAGTCGATTTTCAACATCATCGCCGATAGGGTGTCCGGTGCCGTGGCACTTGATCTTTTCGCCGGAACAGGCGCAATGGGTATCGAAGCCCTTAGCCGGGGCGCTCAATGGGCCACATTTTTAGACCACAGCAAAACCGCTGTCCAACTGATAAACCGCAATCTATCCGCCTGCCGGCTGACAACTGTTTCCCGGGTGGTGGTATGGGATGCCACCCGTAATCTCAACTGTCTGAAATCAGAAGAGCGACTCTTTAACCTGATCTTTATTGACCCCCCTTACCACAGCGGCTGCTTGAAACCGGCCTTGACCCATTTGGCTCGAAGCCCTTTTTTAGCGCGCGACACCCGTATCGTGGTGGAACATGACCCTCGTGAAGGAATCCCCGAAAAGCTTCCCTTTACCATCACCGACCAACGCAACCGGTCAAAAACCATTGTGACATTTTTAAGAACAGTGATATGAAAAAGTGCTTAAATTGATTGCCGATCCGCAAATGGTAGGATGAAAAAGGAAGAACAATGCCAAAAGTTGCGATTTATCCCGGTTCATTTGACCCTGTCACCTACGGCCATATTGATATTATGCAAAGAGGGTTGGATGTTTTTGATTCAATCATTGTTGCGGTATTGCAAAACCCGGCAAAAACCTCTCTTTTCAGTGTGGCCGAAAGAATGGCCTTTTTAAAAGAGAGCCTCAAAGATCTCTCCAATATTTCCGTGGATACGTTTAACGGTTTACTTATTGATTATGTGGCCGATAAAGAGGCGGATGCGATTTTACGGGGGATGCGCGCGGTATCCGATTTTGAATACGAGTTCCAAATGGCCCTGATGAATCGGCGGCTGAACCGCGATGTTCAAACGGTTTTTCTCATGACAGGGTTACGCTGGATTTTTACCAGCTCCTCCATCATCAAAGAAGCGGCCCAATTTGGCGGTAACGTGCATGGCATGGTGCCGCCCATGGTGGAAGCGGCGTTAAAGGATAAATTTGCGAAACCATCCGGATGACCGGCTCACTGATTTTGATTGGTTTGATCGGTCATCATGACTTGCAAACGCAGTTGATCGTGCAGGGTGAACAGCACCTGCTGATGTGTTACCGGGCATGAAAAACCCAGTTTCATGGCGGTCAGTTGCATTCCGTCCCTGTTTTTATTGCCCATGCCGTAGAGCGGATCGCCCATCACCGGATAGCCGATGGCTTCAAAATGTCGACGAATTTGATGCCGACGCCCCGTTTTCAGTGTTACCAGTATTGTTGTCTGATTTCTACGGCTATCCACATCAAGCACCTTGAAATGCGTCAGCGCCTCTTTTCCATCCAACGACTCGCGAATATCTCCATTGGCGCCTTTGGATTTCAGTTGCCCTAAGACAGCAACTCGATACTGCTTACATATTTCACGGTTCTGAAATAGATGCGATAACTGGCCTGCTGCATCTGTATGATGGGCCAATAAAATCAGGCCGTCCGCCTCCCGGTCCAGGCGATGAACCATATAGACCGGCCGTCTGGGTTTAAAAAAAAGTGTCGCCTGTCGCAGCAACGCGCAATGATCGCCAAAACGGGACCCCTGGGTTAACAACCCTGGCGGCTTATACCAGACACTGTAGCGTCCAAAGTCCCGCAGTAAGGTGGCCTGGGGCGGCACCCGGCTTAAAATCGTTTCGTCATAGTAGATCTCGACCCGATCGCCGATTGTAAGCCGCTTTGATCCATCCCGCATACGTTTGCCGGACCGCCCTTGAGGTCCCAGCCAGATGGCGCCCGCCGCCAGGGCATGCCGAACCTGAAGATTGGACAACGTGGTTTTAACATGCAAGAATGCCGCCAGATTTTGCGGATCGCCCCGCTGAACACGACCCTTAACGACGAGACGACCAGCAGGTTTCTGATTAGATTTGGGGAGGCGCAGCTTATCAGATTTTGGTGCCATCTATCACAATCAAAGCTAAGGATTCAATTATAATAGTTCATATTTGACCTGACAGGTGCCGATTTTGTCAAGGTGTCTGTCAGATGAAAATCAGGCTGCCAATTTTTCTTCACAGATTTTCTTGCCATCTTTACGGGTCTCCATGGGCGTTCTACCGCAATGCATCCTGCCCTGAAGTATCAGATTCTATTTTCGGCTACTCCATGGCAGGCCACCCATGTACCTGAATCTTGCAGCGCCATGGCAGGGATTTCACTTTTACAGCGTTCATCGGCATGCCGACAACGGCCGTGAAACACGCATCCAGTGGGCAAATGAATGGGCGTTGGCACATCGCCCTCCAGCTTTTCGTGCTCAAAACGGGTTCCCAGCTTGGGGATCGCTGAAAGCAACGCTTGGGTGTAAGGGTGTCGAGGTGAAACGAAAAGTTCTCGGGTGAGGGCCAGCTCGCACAAAGAGCCCAAATACATCACCGCCACCCGGCGGGAGATGTGCTTCACCACCGAGAGGTCGTGGCTGATAAAAAGATAGGTCAGACCCCGATCCTCCTGCAGAGCCATCATTAGATTAAGGATTTGGGCCTGGATGGAAACATCCAGCGCTGCAATGGGCTCATCAGCTACGATAAATTCGGGGTCAACCGCCAAAGCACGGGCAATGGAGATGCGTTGCCTTTGGCCGCCGGAAAATTCATGGGGATAACGGTCGCGCCAATCAGGATCAACCCCCACCTGATTCATGATCTCGGCGATTTTAGCGTCAATCTCCGTTGATCCTTTTTCCCTTCTGTGAAAACGGATCGGCTCTTCTAAAATTTTGCGCACACTCATACGAGGATTTAACGAGGCGTACGGGTCTTGAAACACCATTTGCATATGGGTACGAAAAGGCTTCATCGCCGCGCCGGAGAGGGTATCAATCCGCTCATCCCGGTAATAGATCTCCCCCGATTCCGGCGGATAGAGCCCCACCACGGTTCGGGCCAAGGTGGATTTTCCGCAGCCCGATTCGCCCACAACGCTCACCGTCTCCCCTTCGTGGATATCAAAGCTGACTCCGTTGAGCGCCTTGACCACCGTTTTCTTGCGCACAATTCGACCCGCTCCCAGGACCAGCTGATCAAGCAAGGTACCCGAAATATCAAAGTATTTATACAGGTTTCGGATAGAAACCAAAACAGGCGTTTCCATAAATGCCTCTACTCCACCCAATGGCAGGCCACTTTACCCCCACTCTTTTTGGGTTCCAGCGCCGGGACCTCAGTGCGGCAATTGTCCCGGCACAGGGGGCAACGGTTATTAAAGACGCATCCTGTGGGAATTTTGGTTAAATTGGGCATCATCCCCGGGATCTGTTGCAGCCGCCCGCCCTGTTCCGATTTTTGCGGCAGCGCCCCCAACAGCCCTTGGGTATAGGGATGCCGAGGATTTTGAATAATTTGGCCGGTGGGCCCCAACTCCACAATGCTGCCCGCATACATCACGGCGATGCGTTGGGTGACCTGGGAAACCACGGCCAAGTCGTGGGTGATTAAAATCAGTCCCATCTCTTCCGACCCGCATAGGTTCAACAGCAACTTCAGCACATCGGCCTGAATGGTCACATCCAAGGCGGTGGTGGGTTCATCGGCGATGATTAAATCGGGATTGGTTAACAGCGCAATGGCGATAACAATCCGTTGCCGCATGCCGCCCGAAAATTCATGGGGATATTGCGCTAACCGTTTTTTAGGCGACGGGATGGCAACCTTGCGAATACAATTGACGGCAATGGCTTCCGCCTCCTTTTGGGAGATATCCCGATGGGCCATGAGCGTTTCAATCATCTGTGTACCGATGGTCAAGACCGGGTTGAGGGTCATCATGGGATCCTGAAAGATCATGCTGATATGGTTACCGCGAATCCGGCGTAGTTCTTTCTCACCGAGTTGTGTCAATTCCCGACCCTGAAAGTTGATGGCGCCGCCGGCGATATAGCCCGGTCTGCGGACCAGATTAAGAATTCCGAAACCGGTTACTGATTTTCCGGCCCCGGACTCCCCTACAATCCCCAGCCGCTCCCCCTTGCCCAAATCAAAAGAGACCCGGTGGACCGCCGTCAAATGTTGCCGGCGCAGTTTAAAGTTGATGGTTAAATCCCGCACTGTAAGCAGCCGGGGGGTGTTGGCGTCCATGGCTACTCCTTGTAAAGCTTGGGATTTAAATAATCTCTTAGCCAATCCCCCAAGAGGTTGATGGAAAGAATAAGAACAACCAACACAATGCCGGGAAAGAGGGTAATCCACCAGGAACCGGAAAAGATATACTCAAAACCGGCGGTGATAAGTGATCCCAATGACGGCCTGGTCAGGGGCATCCCCAAACCCAAAAAGGAGAGCGCCGCCTCACTCATGATGGCGTTGGCCACCTGGACTGTTGAAATGACCAGCACCGGTGACAGCGTGTTGGGCAAGATATGACGCCACATGATCCGCGATCCTGGCAGACCGATCACCCGGGCCGCCTCCACATACTCTTTTTTACTTTCAGCCAGTACCGATGCACGCACGGTCCGGGCATACTGGGGCCATTCAGCCAGACCAATGATGAGAATCAACAGTGGTGCGGCGATCCTTTCATAGTGAGCCACGCCGAACACCATCTGAAAAATCGCGCTGATAAAAATGGCCACCATGTAGGTGGAAAATGAGAGCTGCACATCGGCAATGCGCATTAAAAAATTATCCAGCCGTTGGACATAGCCCGAGATCAGTCCCACCACGATTCCGATAAAAGCCTGTAGAAACACTGCACCGATACCGATAATAACAGAGATGCGCATCCCATAGAGCATGGAAGAAAGCATATCGCGGCCCATCTCGTCGGTGCCCAAGACAAATCTGGTGCTCCCTTCGGGCACCCAGGCGGGCGGCAATTCACTGTCTAGAATATCAATGGTGGAAGGGTCGTAAGGGTTGTGAGGGGCAATCAACGGGGCGCCAAAAGCACCGGTCACCAGCAGCACCACAACGGTAAAACTGACATAGGCCACAGGATCGCGCAAAAAGGCGTAACCAAACTCGGAATTGCGAAAGTGCCGCCAGAAAGCACCCATTTAGCCCCGCCACGCCACGCGAATGGTCGGATTGACCAGGCCGTAAATGAGATCCACAATGGTGTTGACCACCACAAAAATAAAACCGACCACCACAATATAGGAAACCATCAAAGCGGTATCAGCCCGCTGAACCGACTCGATAAACATGGACCCCATACCTTGCCACTGAAAAACAGTTTCCGTTAGAATGGTGAAGGCCACCATGATCCCCAATTGCACACCACCCACGGTAATGACGGGTAAAAGGGTGTTTTTAAAAGCGTGGATAAACCAGATCCGGCTCGGCTTCAGCCCTTTGGCCCATGCATATTGAATGTATTCCGCACCCAATACCTCCATCATTTCGGAACGGATCAGGCGAATAAAGAGCGGCAACATAATGGAAGAGAGGGCAATGGAAGGCATGATCAGGTGGAGTAAACCGTCTTTGGTCAAAAGGCCGCTGTCCCAAAAACCAAAGAGCCGCACCGTCTCACCGCGGCCAAAGGAGGGCAGCCAGCCCAACACCACCGAAAAAAGATAGATCAGTAAAATCGCCGTGAGAAAAACCGGCATGGAGACTCCGACGATGGAGCCGCCCATAATAAAACGGCTAAAAAGCCGCCTGGGATAAATGGCCGTGTAAATTCCCAATGGCACCGAAAAGAGAATCACGATCAGCGACGCGCAAAAAACCAGTTCCAATGTGGCCGGCGCCTTGGCGACAATTACCTCAGTGACCGGTTTTTTAAAAAAGAAGGAGCGGCCTAAATCGCCGTGAACCGCCCCTTTTAAGAAGCGTCCATACTGAATCAGAAAGGGGTCGTTAAGGCCCAACCGCTCCCGGATTTGGGCCCGTTCTTCGGGGGTCACCCTTTCACCCACCAGTTCGCGTACCGGATCGCCGAAATTGTGCTTGATGGAAAAGCCGATGAAGCTGATGACCAGCATCACAAAGATGGCCTGCAACACTCTTTTAACGGTAAATGCGAACATAAGCGTATCGTAACCTGTTTACGGACGGGTTCCCATTTTACTCCAAAAGGACTAAAAGGGGAATCCAGACAACCGGATTTCCCCTTTTTGAATTTTTCAGATGAGCAACCGGTCTTCAACTACTTGATCACCAGATCCCCGAAATAGGGAAAGTTCATTACATTTACAATCTCTTCGGTGTTCATGTTGTCTTTGGACCCATATGAATGATTTTGCCAGTGCAGAGGAATAAAGGCCGCTTCATCATACAGAATCTGTTCGATCTCCTGCAATATCGCCGACCGTTTAGCAAGATCAAACTCTCTATTGGAAGCAAGGGTCAACTCGTCCACCTTGGAATTGCAATAATTACCCGAGTTATACTGTCCACGACCGGTCTCTTTGTTGGGGCACATGTAAAGGTACTCATGGAAATTGGCCGAATCTTCCGTATCCGAGTGCCAACCGATCATCTGAATGTCCGCCACCTGGGCGTCGAACTGATCCCAGTACTGGGCTTTGGGCATGGTTTTGAGACTGACTTTGATCCCGATTTTGCTCATCATCGCGACAAAGGCCTGGGCGATTTTTTCGTCGTTCACATAACGATTGTTGGGGGCGATCATGGTGCATTCAAAACCGTTTTCATACCCGGCTTCTATCATCAGCGCTTTGGCCTTTTCCAGATCATAGCGGGGCAATAACTTCTCGTTATAGCCCTGATACCCTTCGGGCGAGTTTTGGGCTGCGGATGTGGCAAAGTCTTTCATGATCTTTTTCACCACGCCCACATTGTTGTAGGCATAGGCCATGGCCTGACGCACCTTGGGGTTGGCAAACTCAGCCCGGCGTTTCTGGTTCAACTGAAAAGTGATAATTCGACCGCCTGACAGGGTCACCAGCTTCAACCCGTCGGTTTTGTCAATACGATCCAGATCGGCGGGCGGCACCGGCATGATGAAATCAACATCTCCGGACAAGAGCGCCGCCACCCGGGTGGGTGCTTCGGCAATGGGGGTAAAAATGATTTCACCGACATTTCCGCCGGCGGTATCCCAATAGTCGGCAAAACGGGTGTACACGGTTTTCACGCCTTGCTCACGCTCAGTCACCTTAAACGGACCGGTGCCCGACTCGTTGAAGTTGGCAAAGGAATAGTCGGTTTTGAGAATCAGGTCCTTGGGTTTGTTATTTTGTGGGTCAATGCCGGAATAAAAGGCCTTGTCCATGGGGAAAATGTAGGTGGCCATGGCCATTACCAGCCCGTAGGGCTCTTTGGTGATAAGGTCCACGGTGTGTTCATCAACGGCCTTGGCGCCGGTAAAATATTCGAACAGGCCTTTAAAATCGTCCGATTTTTTAAGCCGTCCCAGCGTAAAGACCACATCCTCAGCAGTAAAGGGGTTACCTGAATGAAATTTCACCCCTTTGCGCAGATAAAAACGTGTGGTGGTGTCATTCAAATTTTCCCATTTTTCGGCCAGACGTGGTTCAAATCCCCCTTCTTGCGTCCAGCGTACCAAAGGATCAAAAACCATGTGGGAAAATTGCAGCATCCCGCCGGAAAGCTGCACCTGTGGGTCCAGGGAAACCGGGTCGGCGTCCATGGCCAGCTTCAGGGTTGGCATTTCAGCGCTCCCCACAATGGGAAAGAGAAAAAGCACCGCAAATAAAACCACAATCCATTTTTTCATGAGTGCCTCCTTTATCTATGTTAGGTTCAACATCCACATGAGATTCAAAGCCCTGACGGGCATCCCATTCCATGGGATATTACATAAAATCGGTGAAGTTACAACACTGTTCAGGCGCCTGGATTCAATCTTGGAAAACCCATGGAAAATTATTTATATTTGATATTTCAGCTTGTTACCATATGCGTACTCTTATTTCCTGAACACCGTTTCGTTTTGTCGCCCTTTTCAGATTTAGAGCGGTAGATTCAATGAGGCGAACAGGCTTGACGATCCGTTACGGCGGGAAATTCCGGTTTGGAGAAAGGTAGCCTTGAGTTGTTCGATAAAACGGTTTTTAGAGTTGCGGTTATATTTATGGGCGCTGTTCACCGCGCTGTAGATATTGCCCACGTAAAAATTGACCCCGATCCCTCCCAGCAGGAGACCTAAGGCCGTCTGATCCGCATCAAACGCCTCTATGCTGCCCCAGAAAAACAGCCCGTTTAAAATCAGGGCCACCGCCGCGTCCTGATAGCGGCCGACGTAGAGTTGCCCACCGCCGGGGAGAACGGAGAGCAAACCGGCCAGGCGTGGATTTTTAGAAGCGATCGTATCCGCCCGTCTTACCTGCTGCTGTAGTTCCGGTATGGAGTAGTCTTTTGCGGCCAATATTTTTGTCAACCCGTTTTCAGCTTCATTAAAACGGCCGGCCTCGATGTCAAGCCAAGCCAACCGGTAGAGGGCTTTATCTTTAAAAGACGGATCATCGGTGATTGCCAAAAGGTTGTGCAGGGTAATTCGAGCCTCATCGGTAGCGTTGAGCGATTTGAAAAGATCGCTTTTCAAAAGATGGAGCGGAGCGGTCAAAGCGCCCGCGTTGAGTATCAAGGCGCGTTCACAGGCATTTTGAGCTGCAACAGTGTCGCCGGTCGCTTGGTACGAAAGGGCCGCCAAGTAGAGCGCCTGGGGTATCCTTGGGGAATCGGGTTCTGCAAATACAAATTTTTCAAAGGCCCCGGCGGCTTGGCGGAATTGGCCGGAGTCGTAGAGGTGCTGAGCGAAACGGTAGTTTTCGGGTAAAGAAGTGTCGATCGTGTTGGCTGACGCGTTGCCTATTAATAGCAAGCAGTTCACAGTCAATAGTGACAGAACGACCCATAATACTTGGTCGTGTTGCTTTATTCCTGGCAGATTCATCCTTTGGGAAATTGCATTAAGTCAGTTGTACAGTTGTTAATATCCAAGATCAACAAAATACAAAGTTCAAGGCGTCGCGAATTTCCTTTGATGAGGCGTACTAAACGCACGCCGCAATCAGAACGAAATGAAGCGCAACGCAGAAATCGATCTTTTTACGAAGCGGTCTTTATTGGCTGACACGCAACACTTCCTCAAAGGTCGTCACACCTTCCAGGACTTTTGAGATCCCATCTTTACGCAGCGTGATCATCCCCGATTCCAGCGCTTCGGCCTTGATGTGATTGGCGTCGTAGGCGCTAAGAATCAGCTTCTTGAGTGACGCGTTGACTTCGATGATTTCAAACAGACCTATGCGGCCGTGATAACCGGTGCTGAGGCAGTTGGGGCATCCTTCCGGTCGGTAAACCACCTTGCCTTCCATATCCGGCGTTGAAAGACCAAATCCGGCCAGAGTGGCGTAATTAGGCTGATAGGGCACTTTACAATGATTGCAAAGCCGTCGCACCAGTCGTTGGGCGGCAATGGCGATGAGCGACGATGAGATTAAAAAAGGCTCAATCCCGAGGTCTACCAGCCGCGTCACCGCACTGGCCGCATCATTGGTGTGCAGGGTTGAGAGAACCAGGTGGCCGGTCAGGGCCGATTGAACGGCAATTTCGGCGGTTTCCAGATCCCGGATTTCGCCCACCAATATGACATCGGGGTCCTGACGGACGATGGCCCGCAGGCCCTTGGCAAAAGTCAGGTCGATCTTGGGATTAACCTGAATCTGATTGACGCCGTTGACCTGGTATTCTACCGGATCTTCAATGGTGATGATGTTAATGTCCGGCTGGTTGATGGACGACAGCAGGGCGTAAAGGGTGGTAGTTTTACCACTACCCGTAGGGCCGGTCATCAAAAAGATCCCATTGGGGGTGCGGATGATCCGATCAAGAAGTGACAGTTCTTTTGAATCACAGCCCAAATCGGAGAGCGACCGCAGCTTGTCCGATTTGTTGAGCAGGCGCAACACCACCCGTTCACCAAATACCGTCGGGACTGTGGCTGCCCGGATATCGACCTCCTGATCCCCCACCTTGACGTCAATACGGTTGTCCTGGGGCAGCCGCTTTTCGGCAATATTCATTTTGGCCATCACCTTGATGCGTGATACCAGGGCTGATTGCACCCATTGGGGCGGCTCCAGAATATCGTAAAGAATGCCGTCCACCCGATAGCGGACTTTGAACTGATCGGGATAGGGTTCCAGATGAATATCGCTGGCGCGGGCTTTGATTGCCTGGCTAATAATATGGTTGACCAGCTTTATGATGGGGGCCTGGCTGGTATCATCCAGCAGATCCGCGGTCTGTTCGATCTCTTTCAGGATCTCCAGCTCACTCCCTTCCTGCATGTCCTGAACAATTTGCTCGGCAGCATCCGTGGAAAGATCGTGGGAAAGGTTGATGGCCGATAAAATCGCCGCTCTCGGCGCGAGCACCTTTTCAAATTCGTCTACATCGAGCAACCGCACCAAATCGTCAATGGCATGGATATTGGCCGGGTCATGGATCGCGATATAAAACCGGCCGGTATCCGCTTCGGGTGGCGGCACCGCTTTTTCAGGATCGATCTGACCAATGGGAAAGAGGAGGTGCTGTTTTAAAAACCGCATGGGGGCCTTTTGAGCGATGTCTCCCTGAAGATGCTCCAATGGCAATTCCTGCCAAAGGGGCAGATCGAAATATCGGCTACGGATCTCTAAAAGCGTTTTTTCGGAAAGTTGCTTTTTTTTAATCAGCAGCTCTTCCAGGGGAATTCCTTCAGCCAGGGCAGTCTGGCGAAGCCGGTCAAACTCCGGGTCTTCCAGCCGGGTTGCGGCGCGCAGTTGTTCAATCAGCGTGACGGGCTCTGAAACGGTCATCTGCATTATTGGTGAGCTGCTCATGGCGTGAAGTAGTGGTCCGGAGGTTTGATGGGGTTGGAGACGGTTGGATCTAACGGCGGGATATCCCTTACCGGGATATTTTTATAAAGCTTAACGGCCCCTTCCCTGACCGTATCAATCTCGGTGCGTTTTTTGTCATAGAGCGCTTTGGCTTCTTGAGTGTTTTTCACCACACGGGGTGTGATGAAAGCGTACAGATTGGTTTTTTCCGCGGCATCACCGTGGGATTTGAAAAGGTAACCGAACAGCGGGATTGCGCCCAAGCAGGGAACCTGCTTGACACTGGCGCTGAATGCGTCATCAATGAGCCCCCCTATAACAACAGTACTCCGATCTTTGGCGACCACGGTGGTTTCGATGGTTCTTTTTAAGGTTGTGGGCCGGTCGGAAGTCGTGGTTCCGCCTGAAAGATCCTCCAGCCGGGTTACCTCCTGAAAGATTTGCAGGCGTATAAGACCGTCTTTACTGATTTGGGGTGTGATTTTCAGGGTGATCCCAACATCCCGGTATTCATACGTATTATATGTCTCAACGTCCGTTCGTCCGGTGCGCGTCTGGAACGGAACATTGCGGCCAACGGTGATGGACGCTTCCTGATTGTTGGTGGTGAGCAACTGCGGTGTAGAGAGGATGTGGACATCCTTGTCATTTTTATAAGCGTTGACAATTGCGGCGAGGTTGGGAAACTGAATGCCGCCGATTTTCACGAGTTCACTGAAAATGCCCAACGAGAAACCGGGGGGCAGTGTTCCCACGTCCGAGGAGGGATTCACCAGATCAAATATATTCTGAAAGTCATTGCCGCCACCAAAACCGCCGCCAATACCACCCCGACGGTTATTGATATCCGTATCCCGGCCGGCGATCCATTGGGTGCCTAGCTGAAAGTCCCGATCGGTATTCACTTCCATTATCAAACATTCAAGATAGACCATGGCCCGGGGAATATCAAGCTGGTCAATAATCTCTTCAAGCACTGTAAAGTCATCTTTTTCGGCGGTGATGATCAAACTGTTGGTGGCCTTATCCGCCATGATGCGTACTTTCTCCGACAGGAGCGGTTGTTTTTGCCCGCCTTCCCCTTCAGCACCACCTTCACCCCTGGATGGGACCTCCTGCAATACCTTTGCCAGATCTTCGGCTGTGGCATGTTCAAGATAATAGACGCGAATGCGCTCACTGCCCAAAGGGGTCTCCTTGTCCAGCATCGCCACCAATTCTCTGGCGCGAGCGATATCATTTTCACTGGCCGAAATGATTAAGGTATTGGTTCGTTCGTCCGCCAGAAAAATGATGGGCGGCGTTTGGGCGATACGAGGCTGGCCTTCAGCCGCAATGATTTGTCCCCTTTTGTTGGTAAACATGCCACTGAGTAATTTTGCCAGCTTGGCGGCGTCGGCGTGGAAAAGGGGAATGATGGTAATCTGATGCCCCACCCCGGGCCGGTCAATGGCCGCGATGATTCTTTCCAGCCGCTGGATATTGGCGGCATTGTCGGTGATAATCAAGGCGTTGGTTTGGGTGTAAGCCAGGATGACACTGGTTTTGGCAACCAGGGGGGTAATCAGCCGGCGGACCTCATTGGCATCGGCATAGCGTAGCTGGATGATCTTGGTGATGCTTCGTTCAGCGTCGGGCGCCGTCACTTCCGGCTCTAAAATAGTCTCCAGGTTAGAAGATCGGGCCACCGCCGAAGGGATGATCTTGGTAATGCCGTCACCGGGGATCGTGGTAAAGCCGTTTAACTCCAGAACCGATTCAAAAACCCGATACGCTTCATCCACAGTGATTTTTGACGGGGAGTTGATGGTCACCTTGCCCCTGATCCGCGGGTCCACCAAAAAATTTCTGCCGGTCAGCTCGCTGATAAATTTGATAAATACTGAAATATCGACATTGTTAAAATCGATGGCGACATATTGATCCTCCGAATCAGCAGCGGATTGGGCGATACCAGGTGTTGGCGGCAATAGCATACCGACCAGAATGAACAGGGCAAGCGCTGAAATCGCAATTTTCGCATGCAAGGGTTGAGTGATCGTCATGTAAGTAGCCGTTTTATATGATAATTTTAGTATGTATAACAAGTAAGGGTATTATTCAACTCGGTAATTAATGGATCTTTCAATACCACCCCGCCGCAGTTGCAGGGTCACATCATCGGCATCTTTTAAGCTGGTGTAAAAACGCAACGCATCATCCACCGATTCAATGGGATCGCCATTGACGCCGGTGATAATATCGCCGGTTCGCAACCCGATTTGACGAAACAGGGAGCCGGGCCGAATCGCACTAAGCCGTAACCCGTCGGGTTTGCCGTTGGTGAAGTGGGGACGTACACGGGCTTGCCGCATCAGTTCGTTGACATTTTGCAAGGCCGTCTGAACCGTTTCATGGTCAATGGTGACAAGTGCTCCTTCCACCGGTTCAATTTCAGCTCCGGCTTCGGGTATCCGTTCCGGCGGCGGCGGCAGACCGGGGCCGTCGCCGCCGCCTTTGGCGCCCCTTCTTGCTCCGACAGGTTTCTCAATGAGCAGGACTTCATTTTTACCGTTCACCGCCAGCAGCACCTCTCCCCGGGATATCTGTTTTATCACGGCGGTTTGAATTGTATCACCCTCATGCAACAGCAGTTGTTTACGGGTTTTGCCATCTTCAACAACCGCGGCCCGTTGACTTTCCGATCCGGCGATGGTTCCCCAAAGTTTTAACTGTAGCCGCGTCACTTTAGGCGGTTCACTCTTTTTTTTCTCCTTTGCAGGCTGCTTTTTTTTGACATCAAAGAGATTGCGCTTTGCAATGAGGGTGTAGTCTTTGCCCGTATGAGCCGTTTGGTCGCCCGGACGATCAGGCGTTTCACCGGCAGCCACTTGAATTTCCTCAACCCGTAACCGCTCTGTAACAACACGGTAAAAACCTTTGACCGATAAAAAGGCGGCGGCCGTGATGAGTGCTACAGAAAGTATGAAGGTAGCAACGCGCATAGCGATTCAATTACAGTGAAACTTCCGGTGTTTTCACTGTTCCGCCAATAGTAAAAGTGAGTCCCTTTTTGGCGATCCGGTCGGATAAAAACCCCGGGGGTAATTTTTTCCGCAATTCGGCCAAGAAAAGCGGATGCGGCCTGATCATTCCGGTCAAATGTAACAGACTCTCATGTAGAGGTCTCCTTATAATGATTTCACCGGTCAGATCGCCGTTGATTTCCGGGCCGTTCATTTGCATGGTTTTAATCCATATATGCTCCTTTTCAATCACCATGTCCAGCGTTAACAGGTCAAAGGTAACAGCCTCAATTTCCAACAAGGGTTCATTTAAAATAAACGACCCGCTGGCAACGGTTAGGCTCAGCGTATCTTGCTCATCACGCGTAAAATCGTACGTGCCCGTAACCGTTCCCTCAAGCATCGCCTGCGGCATCAGGGCCGCCAATGGCGTTAATTCGGCCTGAAATCCTTCTCCGGCTCCTTTGATACGCCATTTCTCCCCCTTTGCCAGGAAGAGGTCGCCGGTGGCCTCACCCTGATAGGCTCGGCCCCGGTACCGATATGTCCGCTGATCGGCAAATAATGTATTGGCGCGAGGGAAAAAAGAGAGGCTTTCCCATCGGATCAACGGTATTTTATCAAAGTGGATATTTGCGTCGTGCAACCTGACGCCGGGCGGCAGCCGCAAGACCGGATCCTTGGCGGTGAATCTTAGCCGGGGATCGATTTGGCTTATATGGTAAGCGATATAGGCCTTGATACTCTTTGCCGGAAAGAGCAGATAGAGAAAAACGGCTACAGCGCCTATGCCAAAAAGGATATATCCAGGCCACCGTTTCATGAGGTTTCGTAGGTCTCCACCATCAGGGTTGCATCCAGCAGGCCATCGGTTTTACCCGACGGGACCAATGCGGCCCGCTGGATGGATATCAACAGATCGCTATGTTCAACCAATTTCAGGTAATCCGTCAACTGCTCCAGGGTAATGGCCAAAAACTTCAATTCCACCGCGGAAACGTTCAGCCCGCCATCCGATTCCACCCGTCTGGACGGCTTCATGTAATCGATGTTGTTTTTCAGGCCGGCCCGCCCCGAAAGGCGATCTAAAAAGGCGTACAAAGAAAAATCGGGATCGCGTTGGGCGACTTTTGTTTTCAGTTGATCAGACTGCTGTTTTAGCTGCTGATACTCTCTCTTTAGCATCGCCATTTCAGCAACCGTTTTTTCTTTGGCGGCTACTTGCCGGGTACGTTGATCCAGCCGTTCCAGAAATGGCGCGATACCCCATTGCCACAACCCGAAAAGCACCAATGCAATACCCGCAAGGATAAGGCCTCTTTTTTCACGCTGATTGATTTGAATGCCCATATCTACATAAAGCACGAAAGTTTCAGGAATTCCCGGAGGTAAAATTCAGCCGCAATTTAAAGTTGACCTCTTTGCCGGACCGGTTCATTTTGGCCGCAGAAATGGTCGCCGTCCGTACCCACGGGATATCGTCCAAATGTGCTTTCACTTCATCAACGGTTCGAAAACTATCGGCCTTGCCATCAAGTGTCATCATTTCCGGTCCGATAAAGGTGGAGCTGAAGCTCACCTTCAAAGGCGAAGGAAGGGTCTCGCTGATACTGTGCAAAATGTCAACCACCCGGACGTTCCGACCGGCGGTTTGGTGTTGGCCCAGCTCCTTTTTCAACTCCGATATTTTAGACACCATTTGACGACGGGGCGCCGCCACCCGCGTAACATCAGGGAAAGCGGATGTAAAATGATCCTCAATCCGTAGATTCAATTCGCTTAAATGGCGTGCCACGTAATGGTTGTCGATCCACAGGTTGCCAACGGCCAACAGCAAAACAATTCCGGTTAACACAGCCAATTGGATCAGCCGTGGCCGCTGTTTTTCCAAAAAACGGTCAAATTTCCAACCACGGGCGCCAAATTCGATGAGCTGAGCACCTTGATGTTGGGCCAGGGCCAGGGCCAGGGCGTTGTTCAGTTTTGCCGGCTCCCAGTTCTGGGGAAATGTATCGCTTTTGAGGATCTGATTGCTTTGGATCGGGAGGACCGGACAGGTTTGGCCGGGCATTACTGCAATGGTCTCATCAAGTTGATCGAGCCCAAGACCGTGTAAATAGATACGATTCGGCGCAATCGAAGGTTCTGACTCCCCGGCTTGACAGGCGGTCCAGGTCGCCTGCACCTCGCGTACGATCTGTTGGCGCAGTTTATCCGGATGTGGGGGGAGTCGGAATCCGCGGGCCCATTTGATTTCATTCGGGGCCAGATAGTAAAGGGTTCCAAAGGGTGGGCCGGCATCAAGCAGCAGACATCTTTGATCCGGGGGGCAATTTTTCGCCAACAAATGAGCCAAGGGCCAGGCGCCGATGGTAATGCTGTTTTCCGTGATACCCGCATCTTCCAGGGCCGTTTTGATAGCCGCCAACGCCTCCGCCTCCACGGCCACGGCTACAATTGGATGCTGACCGCCGGGTGTTGAATGGGGACTTTTCTGAAAATCTATCTGCAACGAATCCACAGGTGTGGCCAGGGTTGATTCCAGTTCAAAGGGGAGGATCTGTCGGATCTTTTCTTTTTTGCCGATGGGAAGCTTCAGGTTGCGATAATACGCCTGGTCGGAGGGAAGCGCCACTGCGCAGGCGGCATTGGCAAAGCCGAAGGTTTCAGCCAGTGGCGCCAATGCCGCCGTCAGGGCGGGCGCCAGTTCATCATGCGTGTTGAACGGCGCCGAGGCGCAGGCCGTAACGGATTTCCCGCCCAGCCGCACATTGACGGTTGCGATGTGAATCGCTCCGCGCCGAATATCAATGCCGATAATGGAACTATTCATCTGTCTGCTTTTCCTGTTTCAAAAGAGAAACAGCGCCGGGATCATTTTCCCGCCGAATTACTTGACACCCCAACTTGCCATCAGACACTTCTTTTCGTTGAATAATCATCATTACACCCTTTTGTTGGCCATTTATTTCGGCAGCCATCCGGATGCGGAACAGATGGCTGGTCTGTGTGATCAGGTTTGGGTCGATTGGAACATTACCCATACCGGGTACATTTTGATACCATTTACGCTGTGAAAGGTCGTTTACAAATTGACCATCGGATTTTTCATCGCGATAGTCAACAATGGCCTTGGCCAAATCGGAATATGGCTCCGGCAAAAGCGCCCGGATGACCGGTTCGGGGGCGGTATTGATGTTGATCTTACCGGTGAAAGTAAAGATGTTATTTTTGTCGGGCAATCCGTGAACGGTAAGAAAATCACGCAATCCCGGTTGATCCTCCACACCCTCAAAAAGAGTTTCGTTCATGCCGCGGATCCACCTCAGTTCGCTGATATGCTGAAGCGGACCGTTTCGGCAGGTGTAGGGGGGATCAAGGGATTCATAATAGTCCGATTCGGCGCCGTTCAATCCGGTAATGGCGTCATCGTCGCCAAAATCAAGCCAGTCTATGAGTGAATGGATGATGGTGGTGGGTTCTACATCGGCAAAAAGCGTTTTGTCGGCTGATATAAACCCGCCCAAAATCCTCAGCCACAATTCTTTCTGATGTTGTTTAAACCACCGCCCTTTGGGGTATTGAACCAGCGCATTGATCTGAATTCGGCCAAGTTCGTCTTCAATGAAATAGTTGAGCGTTCCCGTCTCAAAGGTCAATCGCTTCAATGTGTTGGCAATAACTTCGGGATCAGCCCAGGCATCCTGTACCGAGTCGATGTTGTTTTTTTTCCTATCGTCGATTAACAGCGCCACGGCGGCTTGCCGGGCGCTGGCGATCATCGCCTCCAACTGGGCGTTGTTCAGGCGGGTGCGTTGGGTGACGAGGTGGGACAGCACCGTCCGGTGCAAGGAAAAGGCGCCGGCCAGGAGGATGGCCATAATCGACAGGGTGACGAGCAACGCGACGCCGCGCTCGTTGTTCATCGCATCGTTACACCGCCAACGTATGAAAAAAAAGAGGTGCTGCTCCATCATCCCTGCTCCACCATCAAAAAAGTAAAAAACCTCGTTGTGCTTGAACCATCAAGCGGATAGTATGATTTCATAGAAGAAAACGATCACCAGCGAGATGAAAGCATTATGGCACAAGGAGTATTTCCCTTCAAGTACGAAACCGGGGAATTTGGGTTTTGGGATTTGGGTTTTGGGTTGACACCTAAGAAGAATACGTGATAGGGGGACAGAAGTTTAAACTTACGCTTATATGAATGATAATCTTGTAAAAAGTCCGATTTTTGCATTTTTTCTGCTGTAACCCATTGAAATTATTAATAGACAAGTTGTTTTACTAACCCGCGGGATAAAATAGAGACCGTAATGAAAATTCCGAATTTTAGAAAAAGCCATATCAAACAAACAATGGCTCTTCTTAAGAATCATAGTAAGATGAAGGCTATGAGTGCCGCTGTTGGAGGAAATTTTACAGCTTTCGGGAAGCTTGAATACTATTTGCTTGTTCAAAATGGATTAAAAAAAAACCATACTGTCATTGATGTTGGGTGTGGCAGTGGTCGACTTGCGTATGAGTTGCGCAATTTCCTGACTGGGAAATATATTGGTATTGACGTAGTAAAAGATCTTTACAAATACGCTGAAAGTATATGTGACAGGCCGGATTGGACATTTTATGAAGCCCCGGGATTACAGATTCCTGAAAAAGATGATGTCGCTGACTTTGTTTGTTTTTTCTCAGTCTTCACCCACCTTTTACATGAAGAATCATATAAATATCTGGAAGAAGCGAAAAGAGTTGTTAAGCCAAATGGCAAAATCGTTGTATCCTTTTTAGACTTTACGATTCCTTCACATTGGCTGACATTTGAGAACGTGCTTGCTGACGATCGACCAGACAAAGTACTTAATCAGTTTCTGAGTAGAGACGCTATTGAGACGTGGGCTGATCATTTGGGGCTAAAAATCTTGGCAATGCATGATGGGGATAAGCCACATATTCCGCTTAGTGAGGTTGTAGAGTTCGATGATGGGCGTCAAATGATCGAATCTGGTAATTTTGGTCAGTCAGTATGCGTATTCACAAAGCTGCAGACAAAAGAATCCGACAAAAACTAGAGCTGGCGGCATAGCGTCCTCCTCCCCGCGCTTCAAGTCCAGTCGTCCTTATCAGAAACCGTTTCAATCCAACCTGACACATCCTTTTCATGCGGATCGTTTACGATCAGCAACGATTGACGGCGGCACTCTCTATGCGGGTGAAAAAATTAGAACGGAATATCCCCGACAGGTAAACCTTTAAAGCAGAATAAGGCCGGGGGAACTGACTGCGCGTCTCGGGTCAAAACTGTTGTGCATTTTGCCCTGCGATGCTCGTAGCTATCTTGTTCGGATTTGTTTTGGCGGGTTTTATCGTTACGCCCAATGTTTATGCCGGATGGACCGGATGGACCACCGGTTTCGCGAATATAACGAATATATCTTCCGGATTTTATGGAACCTATGTGTACGTAGATCGCAAATTGCCTACAGGACAGTCTTACGGACGTATTTTGCCTACCGAAGGAGCCCATGATAGAATAATGGCTGTAGTTTTGAGCGCGATCGGGTTGGATAGACCGATAAGGTTCTATATTCAAAATGGATCTGTTAGAATAGCCCATTTGAAGCCCTAAGCTGTCTTAGCTATATAGCGATAGAATATGAGGTGGCAAATGAACCGGATGTCCATCAACTTTTTGGCAACAACCTTTCTGTACGCTGTTTTTTGCCTGTTTTTCTTAGCGCCCAATATCTACGCCCAACCTGTTCCTGACATCACCGAACAGTCTTCACAACAAGCCTTCGATTTTCAATCACTTGCCAGGGATTTTCTTGCGACTTGCGCAAGCCCGCAAACCGAAGATTCAATTCCTTTCCCAAAAGTTGTTGCTCCTTTGGATCCGCTTTTTTTCATTCAGGGAAAAGCCAATTGGTTACCACCAAAACCTGTAAACCCGGATGATTCGATTGACGGGGTAGATGCAGACGGTGATTGTGTTCGGGACGATATTGAGTACTATATTGCCGGAAAACACCCTAAAAGAAATCAATATCAATTGCGAAAGTACCTATACAAATATGCAATTTGGATGCGTCGATTCCTGGTGCCTAATATTAGCGAAAATAATTCGAAAACAGCCTTTTACGGTATGGCTGCTGCTGGCGAGTGTGTGGGCCGCATTACAGGAGATGATACTGTCACAAGAAACACCTTGAACGACCTCTTTGCCAGGTTTCACAACACGTTTCCCCGTTCACATCGATACATAGATAATTTGCCAGTGATAGGCGGCTGGACTACAAGGCAGGATATGTCGGTCTCCTGCCCGTAAGATGGAACAACAGGGTAACGGGATGAAATTCTCTCATTATTCCAAGGAAATTTAGATGTCATTTTTGGATTTTCCTTATGTAACGTCGGTTATCATGCCGATGTTGGTTTTGGTGTTACATTTCAAGAATACAGGTTCCAAGGTGATATACCTGTTTTATGCAATTCTTGCCAGTATGGGTTTGACAGCATTCTTTGGCCCGGTACTGCTGTCAGTGATATTTGCAGGCCCGTCAAGTGAGATCATGGTTGTGGTATTCGCTATTGTGGCCCTGCTCGTTTATTTTTCGGCGTCGTTTTTTGCTTCAAAGGTTTTGATCAAGCGATTCATGATTTTGCCGGAACCTGATTCCAACCCACAATCACAGCCAGAGGAGCATGAGAAAAAGGAAGGTGCTTCATGCGTATAATTTCAGATACCATTCGTCTGTTGGTTTTGATGTCAATAGTGCTGGCCCTGATGGTCGGTTGTGATGGGAGCTATATTCTACCGGGCGGGTACCGCATCGAGTGGGATGAGTACGACCCGAAACTGCACGGGCAGGTGGTGCATTTCAAGGAGCCGATGCGTTATGTCTTGCTGGAAGAGAAGCATATTGGAGATTATCTCAAGGAAGAGGTAGAGGTCGGCCGCACACTTCAAACTGAAGAGGCTGCTCTTGGGCCCGGTGGTGCAGCAACACGAGGGTACTCAACCGTGCGGGTAGATGACGGAATACCATTTACCATTAAAAGCAGCTACTGGCACAGGAAAGACTGGTTTGGACGCCATCTTACCGGAGATATAAGAAAGCTGTTACTGGTGGATAAAAACGGTGTAGAGTCAATCACAATTTTTGGCTTTCTCGCCATAGCTTCGGATCGACCGGAACTGGCAAAGCTTGAAAATACAGGAGAACACAGATGAAACGTCATTTGAGGTGTTTACTATTATTGGGGATTACCTGTTTCCTGCTTGCGAATACTTCGGCGCTTGCCGAGGAGGAGAACCCGTGCGACGATCAGACGTCGCCCGAGCAAGTGCGTATCTACTTTGCTAATGGTATGAGTAATGACCCTGAAGAGATAGAAGAAAATTGGCGTGCATTAGAGGGATTAATTGGAGTATCCCCTAACCGCAGCTTCGGCAAGTCGATCAACACCAAAGAGAATTTTTTCGACCAGATGTGATCTGCCCAAAACTCTGATCCGAATTTCAAGTTAGGGCTATGGTAAAAAAGGATTGGAAAGGGGTGTCACGACTTGTATTTTGTTGTTCAAGTGGCAGGTGCTGGAGGAACGAGCGGGGCAAGGGAGAGTGTTGTCTACGCAGAAAGGGCGCCCGGGATCCGGGATTGGTTTTTTGGGTTCCTCGTCATTTTGTGTGGATTTGACATAAAGTGCCAACTGTTTCACTCATACCGCAACATAGGTCGGCATCCCCATGCCGACAGACGGGGGTTGCCACCTTCAAGCGCTGACACTTTATTTGGCGGCAAAGGATTGCCGCCCTACCACCCTCATCGGCGGAAAAGGGTTTTTCTGTAGGTCGACATTCCCATGCCGACAAGCGGGGGTTGCCACCTGCAAGCGCTGACGCTTTTTCCGGCGACAAAGGATTGCCGCCCTACCACCCTCATCGGCGGAAAAGGGTTTTTCTGTAGGTCGGCATCCCCATGCCGACAAGCGGGGGTTGCCACCTGCAAGCGCTGACGCTTTTTCCGGCGGCAAAGGGTTTTTATGTAGGTCGGCATCCCCATGCCGACAGACGGGGTTTGCCACCTGCAAGTGATGACCCTTTTTCCGGCGACAAAGGATTGCCGCCCTACCACCCTCATCGGCGGCAAAGGGTTTTTATGTAGGTCGGCATCCCCATGCCGACAAGCGAGGTTTGCCACCTGCAAGTGATGACCCTTTTTCCGGCGGCAAGGGATTGCCGCCCTACCACCCTCATCGGCGGCAACAAAGGGTTTTTATGTAGGTCGGCATCCCTATGCCGACAAGCGAGGTTTGCCACCTGCAAGTGATGACCCTTTTTCCGGCGGCAAAGGATTGCCGCCCTACTTTTATCAGGTGAACGAAGGCTCGAATTACCATAAGGCCTTCTTTATTTTTCCACATAAAACGATGAAGCGCCTACCATGATCTATCTTATCGCCGCCCCGTTGGGCGATATTGTTACATCCACATGAAATGACGAGGAGCCTGCATTTTGCCCCTGCGATGCTCGCAGTTGAACTCCGCATTAGCGAGATGAGAATATTCTCAGTGAAGATCTTACGAAGTTTCAAAATACCCGGAGCCATTCTTCTTCAAACAGTCGTAATAATGCTCATCACCTTAATCGGATCAGCTTTATAAGCCTAGAGATACTCATTGGAATATAGCGGGTAATCAGATGGCTGCCAATATTATCCACGAACATATCCGCAAGTATCTTGCATTTTGAAGAGCCGCAATGGGACTTCAAATGGAGACCATACACATTCAGGCGGTGGATTTGGGTCATTTTGCGGCCTTGCGAAAAGTCGCCAGTTGATGATACGATTCGTAACGCCACGCCCTGTCGTCTTCTTTAAGGGTCAGGACGATGCGCACGGCTGGAGGCGTTGAAAAACGTGACGATTTGGATTCCGAGTCCCAGGATTCAACCTCTTCGCCGTCTGCGCCGCTGAAAAAGATGGCAAATTCATCCACATGGCCGCATAGAACCGGATCACCGGGCTGCGGTGTAAATTCACCGTAAGGGAACAGGCGGTCCGAGCGCCGCAGCACCTTCTCCCCCGATTGAGTCTCGCTGACATAATAGACAATCCGGGCCACGCCCTCCTGGCGGCCGGTCGTTTCCGGGAAATGGCCCAGGCTGGCGAATTGCAGTTGGGCAAGGGTTTTGCCAAGGGCGGTATCGTTTTGGCCGACAATCCGGTAAGGGTCGGGATCGGCATTAAATTGCGGCCTGCGGTAGGCCGGCGGCATGGAGATTACCACCTGGGAGAGATCCACCTGGAACCGGTTGAGTGCGGCGGCCGCCATTTGGCCCATCCTGGTTTGACGGGTGACCGGCTGGATCTGATGAAGCAGACCCCGGGATGCGGCAAACAGTGTTGTCAGCAAAATCCCCACCAGCAACAAGGCGATCAGAATCTCAATCAAGGTAAAGCCTGAACGGGTACGAATTATTTTGAATGGATACATGCAATTTCCAGGCTATTCGGTTTTATAGTAATAGCCTCGCAAGGCGTAACTGGAAGAAACGTCAGGATTTGCCACCCTGATATCCAGTCGCACAAACTGGATGGCGTTTTCATCCTCGTCTTCCAGTGACAGTTTCTCCCGGTTTGCCTCCCATGTAAAGCCGGGATACTTTTCTTCAAATTCACCCGATGGAAAAAAAGTTTCATCCAGCCCCGCTTCGATTTGGGCGTATAAAATTTCCTGGGCCATTTGTGCGGCGGTGTGGTCGGCGCGTGTGGCGGCGGCTATCTCCAGAGTTTGGGAGTGCAGGGTCAAAACGGAAACGAGAACGGTTCCTAAAATTGCCAGGGCGATCATCACTTCGAGCAGGGTGAATCCATCTTTATTGCCAATAGTCTGCATATTGGCCGTGCTCTTCCATTTTAGAGATGTCGGTTAAAAAGGGTTCGATCACCCAGGCGAACCGTTGGTCGTTATTGTGGATCATTTGCAACACAGCCGGGTCGGCTGCTCCATCGGGGAAAAAACGGATGGACGCCTGATTGTGGACGGCCAGACTCCCCTGGCCAAGTAATACCTCGCTGATGTGGAGCCTGTCCGGGAGTTTTAGATCTGCCGTAGGCTCGGTATCGGTTTTGGCGGAGGCGGTCCCTTCCGTCTCAATAAAAATTTGCTGGCCGGCGACATCGATCCGTAACACACGGGTTTTCCGGGTTTGTTGCGCTTTTTCACGCAAATCGATTGTAGTTATGTGTAACCAGCGCTCAACTTCATCCACATCGTTGGTAAAGAGTTGCTCTGCGACCCTTGGCGCGGCAAAACCCAGCAGCACTCCCAGCATGGCCACCACCACAACCAGTTCGATCAGGGTATAGCCGGCGGGACGGTCGTGCATCATTCCAAATCCCAGCTTTGGATATCCTGATTGTCCTCTGCACCGCCGGCCACGCCGTCCGGTCCGTAAGAGATCAGATCAAAATCGCCGTGTTCCCCCGGACTGATAAAGATAAATGGATTTTCCCATGGATCCAGTGGTACTTTTCCTTTCTCAAGATATCCTTTTTCCCGCCAATGTTTGGGAATCCGGCCGGTATCGGGCTTTTCTACCAATGCTTCCAGGCCCTGGTCGGTGGACGGATAAAATCCGTTATCCAATTGATAGAGCTTCAAGGCGGTGGAGATACTCTCCATCTGGATTTTGGCTTTGATACGTTTGGCCTGTTCCGGCCGGTCCATGATCCTGGGGACGATCAAGCCGGCTAAAATGCCCAAAATAACCACCACCACCATCAGTTCAATCAGGGTAAATCCCCGCTCACCTTGGCGAATTGCCCGCCGACTGTAAAGAGCCCATTTTTTCATTATTTATAACTTCCTTTTGGTTTTGAACGAAAAAACAACAAATTATCCCACCAGTTGATTCATTTCAAAAATCGGGAGACAGATGGACAGTACAATGAAGCCCACAATCACGCCCATGAAGAGAATCATCAGCGGCTCCAGCATGGCGGTAATGGTCATGATACGCTGCTGCACATCGTTTTCATAAATATCGGCCACTTTGCCTAACATGGTTTCCAGCTCTCCGCTCTGTTCACCTACGGTGACCATTTGAACAAAGAGCGCCGGAAAGACCGAATGAAGCCCCATGGTGCGGCCCAGCGGTTTGCCATGGCCCACCTCCCTGGCTGTCTTTGCCACCGCTTTGGAAAGTACGCCGTTGCCTGTGACGTTTTGCACAATTTCCAATGCATGCATCATCGGTACACCATTTTCCAGGAGCGACCCCAATGTCCTTGAAATACGGGCTGCGGACAGTTGGCGGATCAAATTGCCGAAGAAGGGCATCTGTAAGCGTATCTGGTCGAAAATCAGCCGTCCTTTGGGCGTACGGTTAAAAATGAGGTAAAAAAGAGCGCCGGCCGCCATCAGAAGCAGCATAAAGGGCCAAAAACGACCGAAAAAACGGCTGACGCCCATTAAAATACGGGTCGGCAGCGGCAGGGTCTGGCCTACATCGGCAAAGATCGTCAAAATGTTCGGCACTACGGCGGTGAGAAGAAAAAAGACGACCACCACTCCCACCAGCGCCATGAGCAGCGGGTAGGCCAGAGCTGCCTGGATGCGGGTCTTTAGCGCCTCTTGCTTTTCGGTGATATCGGCCAAACGCTCCAGGATCAGCTCCAATGTTCCCGAAGATTCTCCGGCCCGCACCATGTTGATATAAACCGGCGTAAAGGTGCCGGGAAACTGTTCCAGCGCCTGGGCGAACGTACCGCCTTCCACCACCCGCTCTTTCACCTTGGCCAGGGTTTGCTGCAAGCTGCGGGATTTGGCTTGGGGCATCAGCGTTTCAAGGGCCGATACCAAGGGAAACCCGGCGCCGGTGAGGGTGGCCAATTGGCGAGTCACTGCGGCCAGTTCCATGGGCCGGACCCGTCGAAAATAGTTGAACAGCGCGGTTCGCGATGAGGTCTGATCCGGTGAACGTTCGGCGACCTCTTCAATGGAGACGGGAAACAACATATCGGTCCGCAGTTTTTGCCGCGCATCCACGGGGCTGTCGGCGTCAATAACCCCTACGGTGCTTTTCCCCTTCTGATTTAAAGCTGAATATTCATAAACTGGCATAATAACCGTCTATATCAAAACCGGAATAACCAGGCAACGTTCCCCCCCCCCGTCGCAGACGACGAAATGATTGACATATCCGGAGGATATATGACACTATCGCGCATTGTTATAAAAATCGAGATCTTAACCGCATGGAACCGACGCTATGGTTACACCAAAATTCAGACGCTGGTCAATTCCCCTCTGGCTTTTTGTTTTGACACCTTTTTACGGTTGCGGCTCAGTGGATGGAGTGGATGGAGACGATCGTATCGGTATTGAAATCGAGGCCCGGGATGTAGGCGATAACAATGAGGGGGGAACACTCGCTGTTGATGCTATCCGTCACTGTTGCCGGGAAAAAGGTGAAGATGGTGCAATATTTGCCGAACCATTCGGGGAAACAACCGGCCTGGTCACATTTCGGTATTTGGGCGACGACGGTGCCGATCATTCCTATCGTATTGATCATTACACAGTGGATTATATCCCATTGACCTCTCCCGACGGGAAGGGAGGGACGTTTCTCCCACCGGATTTACAGCCATTGGATAGACGCATCGCCAATACGATTATACTGACCCGAAATTTCACAGAAGCCCAGCGGTCAATCTTCCTGATTCCGATAAACACCAAGTACGAATATGTAAACCGTGTTACTGAAACGGATCGGCCGGTTTTTGGGTTCTATAGTTTAAAAATCACCTTTTTCGGCAAGAAAAACCGGCAGGATATTTCCATTGAAAGCGCCCTGGACGTCTCTCTGGGCAGTTATAACCATTGTCCTGATGGAACCCTTCTTAGTACAGGCTGTTCTTGAACGGTTACCTGGACCATGAGCGATTTTTCGCTGATGGACGCCATCGAATGCGGCATCGTCAAGCTGCCCCGGGTGCCCATTGCCGACAACGTCCCCGGCGGCGACACCCCCATGTTCCGCAACCTGTGGGAACATATTAAAAAAGAGATGCCCAAAAAGGGCCGGGCCAAGGGCGGGCAGCTCGATCCGTCCACTCTGCCCACGCAGCTTACATCGGCCCTGGAAGCCCTCTACGGCCATTACAAGGAAACCGCCGCCCTCTGGAAAAAGGACGACATTCCGGCGCCCCCCTGTTTTATTGTGGTCTGTAACAACACCGCCACCTCCAAGCTGATCCATGATTATATCGCCGGGTATGTCAAAACCTTCGAGGACGGCTCGGAACAAACCATCAACGGCCGTCTTCCCCTGTTTCGCAATTTTGACGACAACGGCAACCCATACCCCCGCCCCAGGACACTGCTGATTGACAGCCGGCAACTGGAATCGGGCGAAGGGCTGGATAAAAATTTCCGCGCCATGGCCGCCGATGAGATCGAGCGCTTCAAGCGCGAGATGAAACAGCGCGGCCAGCACAAGGAGGCGGAAAACATCACCGATGAAATGCTGCTGCGCGAAGTGATGAACACCGTGGGCAAGCCCGGCCAGTTGGGCGATACCATCCGCTGCGTGGTATCGGTGGCCATGCTCACCGAGGGGTGGGACGCCAACAACGTCACCCACGTGCTGGGGGTGCGCGCCTTCGGTACCCAGCTATTGTGCGAGCAGGTGATCGGCCGCGCCTTGCGCCGCCAGTCCTACGAGTTGAACGACGACGGGCGGTTCAATGTGGAATACGCCGATGTGCTGGGCATCCCCTTTGATTTTACCGCCGAGCCGGTGGTGGCGCCGCCCCAAAAGCCCGCCCGAACCATTCATGTTCACGCCGTCAATCCCCAGCGCTCCGCCCTGGAAATTCGTTTTCCCCGGGTGGCCGGTTACCGCACCGAACCGGCCAAGGAGCGGCTGCAAGCCCATTTCACCGACGAATCGACCCTGGAACTGACCAGCCAACTGATCGGCGCCACCGAAACCCTCAACTCGGGCATCATCGGCAAGCAGGTCGATCTTACACTGAAGCACACCGCCGATGTGCGCCCCTCCCAGGTGGTGTTCGAGTTGACCACGTATCTGTTACAAGCCAAATATCGCGACAAGGACGGCCAGCCCCGGAACCATCTCTTTGGGCAGCTCAAACGGATCTGCCGCCAATGGATCGACAACTGCCTGATCTGCAAATCGGGCGCCTATCCGGCCCAGCTCAAATACAAGATGATCGCGGAGATGGCCAGTGAGAAAATCTCCGCCGCCATCACCCGCGCCGAAACCGACAAGGGTCGTCCGGTTCGGGCCATTCTCGATCCCTACAACCCGGCGGGTTCCACCATGCACGTCAATTTTCACACCTCCAAAACCCGCCGCTGGCGGACCGATTCCCGACGCTGCCATATCAATTGGGCCATTCTGGACAGCGATTGGGAGGGCGAGTTTTGCCGGGTGGTGGAATCCCACCCCAGGGTAAAAGCCTATGTCAAAAACCGGGGGATGGGCTTTGAGGCGCCCTACCGCATGGGTTCCGTCACGCGCCGCTATATTCCCGACTTTATCGTCCTCATTGACGACGGCCGCGGCAATGACGACCTGCTCCACCTCGTGGTTGAAATCAAGGGCTATCGGGGTGAGGACGCCAAGGAGAAGAGATCCGCCATGGAGACCTACTGGGTCCCCGGCGTCAATCACCTGGGCGATTACGGCCGCTGGGCCTTTGCGGAGTTGACCGATGTATTCCAAATGGAATCCGATTTTGAAGACAAGCTGGAAGCTAAAATTAATAAAATAATAGACCAAACAATGAATGAAAAGGGATGATGAGGATACGGGCATCAAACCGGAATAAAACGATAAGGCATCAAAATGAAACATAAACAAACCAACTCATTCCCCGCCCCTGATCCTTCATCCCTGCTAATCTATCAGTCCGAGGATGGCCGGACCAAAATTGAAGTGCAGCTTCAAGATGAGACTGTCTGGCTGACCCAAAAAAATATGGCCGAACTCTTTCAGACCACAAAGCAGAATATCGGTCAGCACCTGAGAAACATTTTTTCGGAAGGGGAACTCAGTGAAAATTCAGCTGTAAAGAAATTATTTACAACTGCCGCCGATGGCAAAAAGTACCAAACCGCCTTCTACAACCTGGACGCTATCATCTCGGTGGGGTACCGGATCAAATCCCATGTGGCCACCCGCTTCCGGCAATGGGCCACCCACCATATCAAGGAGTTCATTATCAAGGGCTTTGTTTTGGACGATGAGCGGTTGAAAAACCCCGACCTGCCTTTTGACTCTAAACGACCGAAACATTTTGAAAGATGCGGGAACAATTTCCCATCAGATAGCCAAGGAGTTGGCCGAAAACGAGTATGACCGCTTTCATCAAACCCGTTTGCGGATTGAAGTGAAGAAAGCGGATGAGGAAGATTTTGAGGAACTGGCACGGCGGATTTCCCCAAGGCAAAAAAACGATAAAAAAACCGAATCGTCTTGAACGGTAAGGCAGGTAAGATGGCAAAGAAAAAAGCGAAAAAAAACGTTGCCTCACTGAGCCACAAGGAGGCCAGGCGCAAAAACATCCCCACGGCGGAGTATCAGTCGGTGATGAAAAAGGATGAGCAGAGCCCCATCCGGGCGGCCTACAAGCGGAGAAACCGCGACCTCGACCCGCAACTCGTCTGGCGCGGCAAGGACGAAAAGGACCTGGCCGACCTGGAAGTGCAGGCCCCGCCCCTCTATATCCAGGAGAAGGTGCATCCCAAGGTACTCATTGACGACCTGATCCGGCGCACCGAAAAGGCCGCAAAAAAGGACGTTCCCCAACAGATGGATCTCTTTGCCGATTTCAACGGCATCAACAGCGAGGCGGCCAAAACCGAGTTCTACCGGCACGACGCCAACTGGGCCAACCGCATGATCCTGGGCGACTCCCTGCAGGTGATGACCAGCCTGGCCGAGCGCGAAGGGCTACGGGGCAAGGTGCAGTGTGTGTACCTCGACCCGCCCTACGGCATCAGGTTCAACTCCAATTTTCAGTGGTCCACCACCAGCCGCGATGTAAAGGACGGCAACAGGACCCACATCACCCGCGAGCCGGAACAGGTCAAGGCGTTTCGGGATACCTGGCGGGACGGGATTCACTCTTACCTAAGCTATCTGCGGAACCGCCTCACCGTGACGCGGGATCTGCTCACCGATTCCGGGTCAATCTTCGTGCAGATCGGGGATGAGAATGTGCATCGGGTGCGCTGTTTGATGGATGAGGTGTTTGGGGAGGAGAATTTTGTTTCAACGATTGCTTATGCGAAAACGACTGGCTTTTCCAGTGAAACTCTTTCAAATGTCGCTGACTACATGGTTTGGTATACCAGGAAAAGAGATTGTGTAAAATATCGTGATCTCTTTACCAAAAAACAGGCGGGAGAAATTGGTGCTACCAAATATAGAGAAGTTTCTTCAATCAATGCTCTCAAGAATTCTTGTCATGAGCCGATTCGCCTTGCGACGTCAGATCAGCTAACGTCGCAAGGCGAATCCAGTAACAGGCAAGAATTCGTTTTTATGGGACAAAAATGGGGTGCACCGAAAGGGCTTCATTGGAAGACCACGGTTGACGGTATACATCGTGCGATAAAGGCTGAACGAGTTATAATGGAAGGGTCAACCCCTCGTTACGCACGTTTTCTTGATGATTTTGCGATTAATCCCAGAACAAATATCTGGCTTGATATTGGAGGAGTGCAAAGTCGAACAGACCCAAAGGTATATGTAGTACAGACGGCAACAGAAGCGGTTGCTCGATGCATGTTAATGACCACCGACCCCGGCGACCTCGTTTTAGACCCCACGTGTGGCTCCGGCACCACCGCATACGTGGCCGAGCAGTGGGGCCGCCGCTGGATCACCATCGACACCTCCCGCGTCTCCTTGGCCCTGGCCCGCGCCCGCATCATGGGCGCCAAGTATGACTACTACCTGCTGGCCGACAGCCCCGAAGGGCAGGCCAAAGAGGCGGAATTGAGTGGCAAGTGGTCAGCGGCCAGTGATCAGAAGGCGGAAAAAACCGGTCGCTCATCACGATCCGCTCAACACTATTCACTCAGACAAGGCTTTGTCTATGAGCGCGTCCCCCACATCACCCTGAAATCCATCGCCAATAACGCCAATATCGACGTGATCTGGGAAGAGGCCGAAACGTCTCTCGTCCCACTGCGCGAAGCACTGACCCGGGCCATCGGGAGTGACTGGCTGACCGACTATCGCGCCGATAAAAATTACGATGTGGACCTGCCCAATGTGATTCAGGAATGGGAGGCGCCGCGCGAGTTCCCCGATGACTGGCCGGAATCCGCCCGCGAATTGCACCAGCAATTCTGGCGGCAGCGCATTGCCCGCCAGCAGGAAATTGATGCCGACATCGCCGCCCGCGCCGATTTTGAGTACCTCTATGACAAACCCTACAAAGACAACAAAACAGTGCGCGTGGCCGGGCCGTTTACCGTGGAGAGCCTTTCGCCCCACCGCGTGTTGGGGTTAGACGAAAACGACGAGCTGATCGACACCGCCGCCGAAACTAAGGGTGAATTCGGCGAAGCCCGCAGCTTTGTGCCGATGATTCTGGAAAACCTCAAAACCCACGGCGTGCAGCAGGCCCACAAGGAAGACAAGATCGATTTCACCGTCCTCACCCCCTGGCCGGGCGATTTGATCTGCGCCGAAGGCCGCTGTAATAGTGACAAGTGGGCAGTGGATAGTGGCCGGTCAACCGCAAAACACAAATCACCGGCCACTACTCCCGGCAAGGAACTTCGCGCCGGGATTTACATCGGCCCGGAGTTCGGCACTGTCTCCCGTCCCGACCTGGTGGCCGCCGCCCGCGAGGCCGGGGACGCCGATTTTGACCTGCTCATCGCCTGCGCCTTCAACTACGACGCCCACAGCACCGAATTTGAGAAGCTGGGCCGCATCCCCGTGTTAAAAGCGCGCATGAACGCCGATCTCCACATGGCCGAGGACCTCAAAAACACCGGCAAGGGCAACCTCTTCGTCATCTTCGGCGAACCGGATGTGGAAGTGATTAGTGGCCGGTGGTTAGTGACCCGTGATGGAACCGGGGTGGTGAACTATGAACAGTGTAAAGAGCTATCAGGACTTGGAAATCTGGAAGAAATCAATGCACTTGGCGGAAGCGATTTATCTCGATTCAAAGACCTTTCCGGCGGACGGGAAATACGGCCTCACGAGCCGGATTCGAAGAGCCGCGATATCGATACCGGCAAACATCGCGGAAGGGGCGGCGCGAGCGGGAACCAGGGCGTTTCTGCAGTTTCTGAGCGTAGCCGGCGGGTCACCGGCCGAGATGGAGACATTTCCGATTATGGCAAAGCGGCTTCAAATCCTGGGGAAAGAGCGGACCCAGCAGCTATTGGCGCTTTGCGAAGAGATCAGCCGCATGCCCGCCGGCCGAAAGCGGTCGCTGCGATCAAAAATCTGAAACAGTCTGATTTTCCCCTTTCACTCACCACCGGCCACTTAACACAAGTTACCGTCCGCGGCGTGGACGTGTTTCACCCGGCCACCGGCGAAGTGCGCTCCGACGGCCCCGACGGCATCGCCTGCTGGTTCATCGACACCGACTACAATGAAGAGAGCTTCTTCGTCCGCCACGCCTATTTTCTGGGCGCAAACGACCCCTACAAATCCCTCAAAACCACCCTCAAGGCCGAAATCAACCGCGACGCCTGGGAGACGTTGAAATCCGACACCTCCCGCCCCTTTGACAAACCCGAATCCGGACGGATTGCCGTGAAGGTGATCAACCATTTGGGGGATGAGGTGATGAAGGTTTTTGGGGTTTAGTGAAAAGCGGCGATTCATCGTTTTATGTGAAAAAACAAAGAAGGCCTTATGGTAATTCAAGCCTTCGTTCACCTGATAAAAGTAGGGCGATAACCCTTTGCCGCCAGACAAAGCGTCATCGCTTACAGGTTGCAAACCCCGCCTGTCGGCATGGGGATGCCGACCTACGAAAAGCTGAGACATCCGGTAGGGCGGCAACCCTTTGCCGCCGATGAGGGTGGTAAAAGGCCTGGGAATCCATGTCTTATTGTCAGCATAGGGATGCCGACCTATGTTGCGGTTTATGTCAAATCCACACAAAACGTCGAGGAACCTGAAAAGCAAGTAGGTTTGGTTGAGGGGCGGATTTAATGGAGCGATGGTGGATTTTACTATTATTGTACTAACAACTATCCAGAGCGGTTATATCACTCACCACGTCATTCTCAGACGTCTCCGCACACGCTCATCGCTGCTCGACCATTCGGCCTGCCTGTCATAACTTTTTGCAAGATTTCTGAGCATTCGACTTGTAAAAGGCATGTCATTCATAAGTTTAGAGGCGTGCTCATTATACATCTTAGCAAGGCCTATCTCTTCGGTTCCATTTGCATTACTAAAACGCGCGCCTCTCGAATTGTACCGCCCCAATTCCATACCTCTCGAAATTTCCTGAGAAGCGAATTCTTCAAAGACTTGTCGCACCTCTTCTCTTGGCCAGATGCCATCATTGCCTGCATCGCAATGTGAAAGAAGTTGACCTATTTTTTGGTCTGCTATGGCTGTTCGGCCATGTGTTTTGGCAAGATTACGGACTTCAGCAATCCAACTTCTGAGGATATCAATGTCGATACTCCCATTTTTCATTGTGCCAGGCACGATATTTACATATTCTAATACGCAATAGGCTCTACTTATGATATTTTCCTGTTTTTCAGTTTCAGTGGGCAAAATCCATTCCTCTGGATCGGTGCCACCGTCGTCACGTCGAAAACAAATGGCTAGCATTTGAATAAACAACAAGGGAGAATTTGAAATCTCTTTGGAAAGATTTGGCAGGCCATATTTTGAAGTTGGCGTTAGTAGTTTGATGTAAAGATACTCGAGCTGAGCTATCTCTAAGCGATTTGTTTCTTCACGTTCATTGAGAGATTCTAACGCGCGCTCAATATCGTGCCCAGAGGGCAGTTGCCGTTTGTCCTGTTCCGCCGTGTTTGTAGCAATCTCGTTTAAAAGTCGAATAAGGTGAGTGGTTTCTACAGAATCAGGTTTTAAACATGCGACAGAAAAGGCTGTCCGCGGCCGGTTAGCCTTGATCAGTTTGTCGATAAGGAAGTTCAGGTCGTGCGGCTCAAAATGATTCCACTCTGGCTCTATTGTTTCCCAATACATTTGATCTAAATCTTTACCCCAAGTCTGCAAACGTTCCCATGTTTGTTTGGCAAACGGCGCAGCAAGTGCAAGGCGCAACTTTGTTTGTTGATTCGATCCGCATTTCTCCAAATGATCCATTAAGGCGCCTATCATTCTTTCGGAAGAATCTTCATCAAACTGACGAAGTAATCCTGCTAAACACCTGTTTACCTCGTTCGGCTCTTTATTAATGCTAGTGTGAAGGCACTGAAGAGCAAAGTTCTGCAATGCTTCGTCATCCAAAATTTCTTGACCTAGATGGAATCCGATAACATACCCGCCTTCTCCCATTTGGCATAGCCGTAATATCTCTTCGTTCCCAGCCAATGCAATTATCTCTTTTAGTGCAATCACTCGTTGTTCGGAAAGTTGTTTTTCGCGCGCTTCAAAATCAAAGTCGTCCCCCTCTAACTCTTCTGGGGAGTATTCTACCCAGCTTTTAGCGAATAGCCACTGATGCTTAAGGACAACGTCCTTTGGCTCAAGCAGGTTGTAAAATTTCCGACCATCGGCGTAATCGGCGTAACCTGAAGCATCCCCCTTTTGACGGCGACGCGCGCGATAGGTCAGAGTGCGGGTGCGGACGTGTTCGCGAAGCTCAAGGATGTCCTCATCAGATGGATTTGATTTAAGCCATTGTGCTAATTGTTTTGTGATTGCGTCTCGCTCCTTGGGAGGAACAATACTTAAACACTCGATTAGGTTGGAAAGCATATTTTTCGTGGGGCTTTCCCATGCTAATACGATATCCAAACACTTTCTACGAAAGTCAAACACATCTTTGTTGGTTAGTGATTGATTTGCACCGCTAGCATCGCTACGCCAACGAGGGCGATAGGTACCACTTGTAGATTGTTGACCAGGGCGAATTTGGTTGAAGCAAATCTGCCATCCAATTTTAGGGAATCTTTGGCATAGGGATTCCAGAACCTTGATACGCTGCTTCAGTGTTGCAGACGTATGTGGCTTCCAGCTTAATAGAATGTCATTTAGTGAATTGATGGGTTTGTTTGTCCAGTTGTCTTCCAGTGGGTGTTTGGAAAGTTGCGCCAAAATCGTAACAACACGGGGTAATCTTTCCGGTGCCCAAGCAAGGAGTTCCAGTGCCCATAACATTCCGGTTCTCTCGCAATGAGAGAACATTCCTGGCTCAACAGGTTGGAAAAGGGGGCTGAAAGCAGGCTTCTCTTTAGCAAGTTCATCCTCTGCGATGTCTAAGAAAATGTCAGGCGCTGCCTCAGCATAAAGTGGCAGGTCTCCTTGCTGCGACAGCCAAACCCGACCAGATTTTTCCTGCAACAGCTTTCGGACGAGGACATCAACCTGTTTCGCAATGTTCACTCCCAATCGTTTACTAAGTAAACCGTTGCCGTAAACCGCCAATATGATTAGCGTCTCTCCTAAGCTTTTACGTATAGCTGGGGAATGATTTCTGACTTTATTATATACATTGGCTGCCCAACGTTTGTCTTTCCCAAGATCAAGAGAAGGGTCATCTTCGCTCAGGACTAATTCTGACACAAAAAAGAAGTTATTTAGCTCCTCCAGTGTGATTTGGTCCGCAATAGCATTGAAGCATTCAAGTTTCGAAACAACCCCACGATACTGCCCTTCGCTCCAAACCGGAGAATCATCAAGGCTTGCAAGCGCGGCAACCCCTTGTTCAAGCTTATTGTATTTCTTGTTAGAGAGAACAGCTAATATTTCTTGATCGTTTTCATTATCTGACTTCCAAGCTCCTGCGAGAACCAAAGGTATCATATCCCGAATGATAGCCTTGGAAGCCCAGCTTGGCTTTCTCAGAGCAGGTAATTTCCCCAACAACCGCCGAAGAATCGTTGGAGACATGCCGCTATAACTCGAAAACCGTGAAATGTCCTCATGTTCATAACCCATTTCCTCTAACGCAGCTCTAAAACTCTCATAATTGGGTAAGTCAACGGATATTTGGGCCTCGCCGCCAATAACCCTCTTTTCGGTAATAACAATTGCACGCCGGTTACGCAGTGTTCGGGCCAGTTCGATTTCGGCATCATCTGTATTTGAGATTGGAATAAATTGAGTTGATATCGATCCAAGCCGCTTGGTCACCTCCGCATTAGAAACAATAACTCCTTGATCAGCTAATTCCCCCAATCCATCAGAATTAAGAGCCGCGACAGAAATGAAGGCTAGCGCTTCTTCTTTCGACCCAGCGGCCACCACAAGGGTTTCAGAGGACGAGCTGTTTAGCCATTCTTCTATCTTTTTTTGATGTTCGTCAAAAGCGCCATTAAAAATTTTTGGACTGATAGGTGGTTCCGTTGTGCCAGCCCAGAACTCCCAGTAATCATTCAGAGTTTGGCACCCGTCACTTGGTACCCCGATCCTTTGGGCCATCCAAGCTTGTGCCGGAACCGACTGATCTATCCACTGTTCAAGATCGTTGGCATCATAGGCGCGAACATCTTTCCACTTTCTTTCCTCCCTTTTCTTCAATAGCCAGCTCTGTTTTCCCTCCCAATTGCGGGGCGTTACAAAAACGAAGGTTGTTTTTTGGCGTTCCTGTTTGGGAATAGCGGATGTGCGATGAGTGTAGTCGTTATTTGCCTTTCTGGTTGGGTTGCTTTCGCAACCAAATTCCCACCCTGAAAGCCCTTGTGGAACCCAGGCAGACGCATTTTTCGATTCTATTGAACCATCCCAACCTTGCCTTTGGGAATGATCGTAAGCTGGAAAATCGGAATAAGTAATCTCCAAACCAGTCGAATGAACGAGTCGTCGGATAAGTGCGGGCAAGAGGCTACGTGCATCGATATTTTTTTCGGCCCATGCGTCAATATTCTTTGCTTTAATATTTAGGAAGGAGGGCGTGTAAGCTCGAACGGCAATTCTTTGTTCCTGCTCCCGATTTTGGAAAGCTTTGAATTCTTGCTGCATTTTTAAAAGCTTAGCTCTGTCTGCGCTAAAAGCTTTCTCTATCCTGGCCGCCATTGTTGGTGAAAGGGCGGCCTTTGCATTTAGGAAGTTGGACAGAGCAGATCGTCCAACACCCATCAATTCTGCTGCTTTCTTTATTGTTATTTTTTGGGGAAGAATGTTTTCTTTTACATATGGACCTGGGTGCATGGGGGGAGAATTTCCAGATTTCATTAAGCGTTCCTTGCTGTAATGCATATTTGCAAAATCATCTAACTTGTTTTGTATTGTGTAGCGCTACGCAATACTATTATGCTTTTTGTTAAATGTCAAGGTAGTTTGAGTATTAGTTTGAGTATTAAGGACATCCATTTAAGTATGGGTCTTCAAAATTCGAAAACACAATAACCAATTACTTGTGTGCCTTTGCTCATTGAAATACGTCCTGTCAATATCCCGATCAGACATCTCCGACGCACTAAAAACACCTTTACAAACATTCCTTAACATGCGACATGTACAACCAATCGGACGAACATAAAACTATCAATCAGTCGATATGAAAATTGACAATTGGCAGAATTCAATAATGACAATGAGCCGACATGAAAAAGGATAATCTATATCCCCGTATGGTGGAACCGCGTCTTGAGGAGGCACTGGACGATTCGCCGGTGGTGCTGGTCCATGGGCCGCGCCAATGTGGTAAAACCACGTTGGCCCAACTGGTGGGTCAAAAACGTGGATATCAATATTTCAGTTTCGATGACAGTGCGCTTTGGTCCGCGGCGCAATCCGATCCAGCCGGCTTTGTAGATGATCTGCCAGAGCGTGCCATTTTGGATGAAGTTCAGCGGGCGCCGGAGATCTTCACAGCGCTGAAGCGTACCATTGACCGTAACCGAACGTCGCCACCCGCCGTTTGATTTTGCCGTGGTGGATGAGGCCCAGGATATCAGTGTGCCCCAATTGCGGTTTTTGGCGGCAGTAGGCGGTAAGCGACCCAACAGCCTCTTTTTTGCCGGTGATCCGGGTCAGCGGATATTTCAGACCCCCTTTTCCTGGAAGGCGCTGGGCGTGGATATTCGCGGCCGGTCCCGGACTTTGCGGGTCAACTACCGCACCTCTCATCAGATCCGGCGACAGGCGGATCGTCTGCTGGGTCCGGAAGTGGCGGACGTGGACGGGAATGTGGAAGATCGGCGCCATACCATTTCCGTCTTTAACGGGCCACCGCCCGATATTCGGGTGCTGGAAGATACCGATGCCGAAATTGGCGCGGTACGTCAATGGCTTGAAGCGCATTGTAAGGACGGGGTGCTGCTCCACGAGTTCATTAGCCCTCGGCAAACAACCGGCTCCGATGCCGGATACCGGAAAATAACGCCTCCATGTCTCGCCTCAACAGTTCACGAAGGCCGGTATCCTTTCTGATTTGCCGTAAATCTTCCAGGCTCCCGCCACCGCCGTTTTGCATGAGCATCAGATAGAACAGATGCTTGCCGGGAGCATAGCCTGCGCCGGGTTTTGGCGGATGCCGATCCGGATGTCCGGGTTGAAAAGCAGTGCGGTTTGCCTTATTATTGTTTTCGCCTCGTTGGTGAGGGTTGTCTGTTGGTCAATAACCTCCTATCTACCTGAATCAACGAGGTGTTTCAATCTTTTTCGTTATAAACCCCTTGTCAATCGCGGATCCGGGGGTAATAGATTTCTCTGGGTAATAGATTTCTCTGGGTAATAGATTTCTCTAATAGATTTCTCTTGACAAACAGGCCCAAATTTAAAAAAATCACAGTAAATAAATCCAATTTTGTCTGGGCGGCGTTAAAAAACCACTTTTGCCTCTGATTGCGAGTAGTTGCAACGACGTTACATTCGTCAGCCAGTTAAATGCTGCTCGTTTATATAATCTGGTTGCAGACGCTGTTTACAACTGAATTTTCAAGACAAAAAGCTTGGCCGGAGAGGAGGGATAAATACGAAAACGCGATTTTTGCTGAACAGTCCTGCCGAATATTATCAGATCAAAGGAGGATGTCATGTCAGGTAAAGAGGTTATTGAAACTTCCGAAGCTCAAATTGCCGTTCATTGGGCCGAAGAGGATTATATTTACCCCACCCCGGAGTTTATTGCCCAGGCCAACATGACTGATGCAAGCATCTATGATCGCTTCAGTCTTGATAATTTCCCCAACTACTGGAAAGAATACGCCGACCTCCTGGACTGGTTTAGATATTGGGACGTGATGCTCGATACCAGTGATGCCCCGTGCTATAAATGGTTTAAAGGTGGTTTGATCAACGCCAGTTATAACTGTGTCGATCGGCATTTGACTAAAAGCAAAAACAAAACCGCCATCCATTTTGTTCCCGAACCTTTGGAAGAGGGTTATCAACACATTACCTACCAGGAACTCTACGTGCGGGTAAATGAGTTTGCCGCGGTGTTGCGTGAATTTTGCGGGTTAAAGGCCGGCGACCGCGTCACCTTGCATATGCCGATGATCCCGGAACTGCCCATCACCATGCTGGCCTGCGCCCGCTTGGGCGTGATCCACTCCCAGGTGTTTGGCGGTTTTTCAGGCCGCGCCTGCGCAGACCGGATTGTCGATTCGGCCAGTGAGGTGTTGATTACCGCCGATGCCTATTACCGCGGCGGTACGTTGCTGGATCACAAACAAAATGCCGATATTGCAGTGGATCTTGCTAAAAAGGACGGTCAAACCGTCAAGAAGGTATTGGTATGGCAGCGGTATCCCGGCAAAGCATCCAGCCCGACACCCATGGTGGAAGGACGCGACTTTTTCGCCAATGATCTCACCAAAGACACCTATGGCGCCCGGGTGGATCCGGTTCCCATGCCTGCCGAAGCACCGCTCTTTCTGATGTATACCAGTGGTACAACGGGAAAACCCAAGGGCTGCCAGCACGGGACCGGCGGTTACCTCTCTTATGTGGCCGGTACATCAAAATATGTGCAGGATATCCATCCCGAGGATGTCTACTGGTGTATGGCCGACATCGGCTGGATCACGGGGCACTCGTACATCGTTTACGGACCACTCTCGTTATGCGCCTCTACCGTTGTGTATGAAGGGGTGCCGACCTATCCCGATGCCGGACGAAGCTGGCGGATCGCCCAGGATCTCGATGTCAACATCTTCCATACTGCTCCCACTGCCATTCGGGCGTTGCGTAAAATCGGTCCGGATGAACCCCAAAAATACAATTACAACTTTAAACATATGACCACCGTGGGCGAACCCATCGAGCCCGAAGTTTGGAAGTGGTATTATAAAGAGGTTGGAAAAGGTAAGGCGGCCATTGTCGATACCTGGTGGCAGACCGAAACGGGCGGCTTCCTCTGCAGCACGCTCCCGGCCCTGAAACCGATGAAGCCGGGTAGCGCCGGACCGGGAATGCCCGGAATTCACCCGATTATTTTTGACGATGAAGGTGAGGTCCTGGCAAAAGGGGCCGGCAAGGCGGGCAATATCTGTATCCAAAACCCCTGGCCGGGTATGTTCCAGACCATCTGGGGTGACCGGGACCGGTTTGTGGAAACCTACTTTGCCCGATACAACAAAGATCCCAACAGCACCGACTGGAAGGATTGGCCGTACCTGACCGGTGATGCGGCGGTGGAAGCCCCCGATGGATATATCCGGATTCTGGGCCGGATCGATGACGTTATTAATGTTTCAGGCCATCGTCTCGGCACCAAAGAGATCGAATCGGCCGCCATGGTAGTGCCTGAAGTCGCCGAGGCGGCGGTGGTTCCCGTGGCCCATGATATCAAGGGCAAGGAGCCGGATCTTTACATCGCTTTGAAGCCGGGCTTTGATGCCAGCAACGAGTTGGCCCAGAAAATCAACGATGCGGTCTGCAAGGAGATCGGCAAGATTGCCAAACCGCGCAAAGTCTGGATTGTAAAGGATATGCCCAAGACCCGTTCGGGTAAAATTATGCGTCGTGTGCTGGGCGCCATCTCCAACAAAGGTGATGTTGGCGATGTAACCACCCTGGCAAATCCCGAGATCGTCAAAGAAATCAAAAAGATGAATGAAGATTCGGGGTTATAGGTCGGTTGCCGACCGGGCAAATAAACTTGAACCACTTTAAAAGAAAGGGGGCGATAGCAGTTTTTCCGGCTTTCAGCAGTATCGGCGCCTAAGGCAAATACTAATACGGTAAAGGAGGAATGATATGTCAAATGCAACTTGGGTATGGATATGCCTTTGTGTTTATATCGTCTACTGTTTTTATTGGGGCCTAAAAGGCTACTTTACTGAAAAGACCTCTTCGGGCTACGCCATTGCCGGGCGGTCGATTCCATTTATCGCGTTTTTAATGGCGGCAACGGCGGCGTCGTTTTCCGGTTGGACCTTCGTCGGCCATCCCGGCTTGATCTGGAGTGCCGGTCTGGCCTATGCGTTTGCATCGTTTTATGTGTTGACGATTCCGATCACCGGCGCCTTTTTCGCCAAGAAAAACTGGCTGATGGGTAAACGGTATGGATTTATCACGCCGGGGGACATGTTCGCCTATTATTACAACAACGAAGCGGTACGGTGGCTGGTGGTGATTGCGGCTGTTCTCTATTCCATGTTTTACTCCGGTCTGCAACTGATCGCCGCGGCGTCGCTTTTTTATTGGGCGGCGGGCGTGCCCCACACCTACGGCCTGCTCTTTATGGCCTTTATCGTCTGGTTCTATGTGGTGACTGGCGGTTTGCGGGCCAGCACCTGGGTGGGTGTACTCCAGTTTATCCTGCTGGTCGGTGGCATTATGCTGCTGGGCTACTTTGTCATTACCTCGGAAGCCATCGGCGGCTGGACGCAATTCTCCCGGAAAGTGGCAGCCATGGATAAACAGTTCCTCGAAGTGCCCAAACTGATTAACTTCGGATCGGGTGGCGGCTGGACTGCGGTCATGATTCTGACCTATATGTTTGCTTTGATGGGGATTCAGTCTTCCCCGGCTTTTACCATGTGGAACTATAGTATCAAATCTCCCAAACCGCTGGCCTGGCAGCAGGCCTTCATGTCCACCTTCGTGGTCGGCCTGGCACTCTTTTTCTTCACCGCCTTTCAGGGGATGGGCGCACAAATCCTGATGCAAGAAGGGGTTCTCACTATTCCCGGCACCAGTGACGTGGTTCCGGTGCTAATGAATAAATTTTTACCCGGGCCGGTTCTTGGATTGGTATTTTTAGGAGCCATCGCTGCGATCCATTCCACGGCAGCACCCTATATTGGCACCGGCGGCACAATCCTGTTGCGGGATGTCTACTGGCGCTATATCAAGAAACAAGAGATGACCCATAGCGAGCAGATTTGGGCCAACCGTTTTCTGGCAACCCTGTTGACCGTATTGGCCGTTGTCGTCAGCCTCACCTCGCAGGATGCCATCGTGATGATCGGTGGTTTTGCAACTGCCTTTGGTTTTTTGATGTATTTGCTCCTGCTGGGGGTTCATTATGGTTGGCGCTTTCCCAGTATTGGCGCAGTCTGGGGGCTAGTGGCCGGAATTTTCGCCTGCTTCTTTACTTATACATTTCCATTTAGCTACACCTATCCATTGTCTATGCATACGGCCTTCTGGGGCCTATTTGCAGCCTTGATCGTAGCCTATGGATTTAAACTATTGGGTGTCAAAGACAGTGAAGATACCCTCTCCCGCCAGGCTGAAGTTCGCAAATGGCTGGACGATGTGGATGCGCCGTCGGAAAATGGACGTAAGTGGCGGGGTATTATGAAAATCGTTGTGCCGATCTGGTATTTCTTCGCCATTGGTCCGGCCTGTCTGCTGGGAAACAACGCCTTCGCCTTTGCCGGTTTCGCGCCGCTCTGGTCCTGGCAGATTGCATGGTGGATCGTCGGTATCGTCATGATGTGGGCGCTCTGCTTTAAAGCGGAAATGTCCACCACCAACGAGACCCAGATTCAACGGGCCGAAGTGGAGCAGAACATCGTGGTTAAAGAGGCTTAATCCCTGGTACCGGTAACGAAGTGAGGAGTTTGTTATGAAAAGAGAAGATATGTGGATGGTGATTTTGGTCGTTTTTTCCATCTTATTTACCGCTTCATTTGGATGGGGTCTTTGGGGATAACCGATACCCATAATCATGCCGGCCGGGTTTGCCCGGCCGGCCATTGCGTATTTCTGTAAACGGAATATAAACTGCGTGGCGATAGCCTGCGGTGGAATTTCAATGGCTTTGGCAGAACCGGCAATCACCCATTAGATTGAGACCTTTGCAGAACATCTATTTTTATTCACGTTCAAGGAAGGCGAAAAATGGAACCGGAGGAATATATTGAATATTTCGAGGATACCATTTTGAGCCGGACGCCGAAATCGGGCCAAAAGAGGTGTTATGCAAAGGTCTCTTTCCACCATGGATTTTTTTGGTTAACGCAGGGAGGATTTGATGACTACTCTTTACGATGAGGCCCACACCCGGTCTATCCAGGATCCGGAAGCCTTTTGGGGTGAGCAGGCGGAAGCGATTCACTGGTATAGAAAATGGGACAAGGTGCTGGACGACAGCAATAAACCGTTTTATCGCTGGTTTGTGGGTGGTGAGTTAAATACCTGTTACAATGCAGTTGATTATCATGTGGATCAAGGGCGGGGTGATCAGCCGGCGCTGATTTATGATAGTCCGGTAACAGGTACAATTCAAAAATACACCTATTCCCAACTCAAAGATGAAGTGGCTCGTTTTGCCGGGTTGCTCGCCGCACAGGGAGTTGCAAAAGGCAACCGGGTATTGATTTATATGCCCATGATTCCACAGGCGGCCTTTGCCATGCTAGCCAGCGCGCGCTTGGGCGCAGTTCATTCAGTCGTCTTTGGCGGATTTGCCGCCAATGAGCTGGCCACTCGCATCAACGATGCCAAACCTACGGTGATTGTTTCCGCCTCCTGCGGTATCGAGGGAAAGCGGATTATTCCGTATAAACCGTTGCTCGATGAGGCAATCAACGCATCGAACGAGGCTGCCCGCCCCAAAAAGTGTATCATTTTTCAGCGTCCCATGGAAAAGGCGTCCATGGTTGAGGGCCGGGATATCGATTGGGCCTCCACGGTGGCCGATGCCACTCCCCACGATTGCGTTCCCGTTGCGGCCACCGATCCGCTCTATATCCTCTATACATCGGGAACCACAGGTCAGCCCAAGGGGGTTGTGCGCGATAACGGCGGCCATGCTGTGGCCTTAAAGTGGACCATGAAAGACATCTACAATGTCGACACCGGTGATGTTTACTGGGCGGCGTCCGATGTCGGCTGGGTGGTGGGGCACTCCTATATTGTCTATGCCCCGCTCTTAAAGGGATGCACCACTATTCTTTTTGAAGGCAAACCGGTGGGCACACCCGATGCCGGTGTTTTCTGGCGGGTGATTGCCGAACACAAAGTGAAGACCATGTTTACCGCCCCCACAGCTTTTAGAGCCATCAAGCGTGAAGATCCCGGCGCCGAACTGATGAAACAGTATGATTTATCCAATTTTGAGGCCCTTTTTCTGGCCGGCGAACGGACCGACCCTGATACGCTTCACTGGGCGGAAAACGCATTGGATGTACCTGTGGTGGATCATTGGTGGCAGACCGAAACCGGCTGGCCCATCTGTTCCAACTGTTTGGGTCTGCATCGTTTTGATGTCAAAGAGGGATCACCCACCAAAGCGGTTCCCGGTTGGGGTGTTCAGGTGGTTGATGATGCCTGCCAACCGGTGGCTGCCGGTGAAATTGGCGCATTGGTGGTTAAATTGCCATTGCCGCCGGGAACGCTGCCCACCCTATGGAATAATGACAAACGCTATATCGAATCCTATCTGGATGAATTCCCCGGGTATTATAAAACAGCCGATGCCGGGTTTATTGATGAAGATGGATATGTGTTTGTGATGTCACGAACGGATGACATTATTAACGTGGCTGGCCATCGCCTTTCCACAGGCGCCATGGAAGAGGTGCTGGCAGACCATCCCGATGTGGCCGAATGCGCGGTTTTAGGTGTGGAGGACTCTTTGAAGGGTCAAGTGCCTGTCGGCTTCTTGGTGTTAAACGCCGGGGTTGAGCGGGAACATGATGAGATTATCAAAGAGGCGATCCAGATGGTTCGGGAGCGCATTGGCCCGGTGGCCTCTTTTAAAACCGCCACGGTGGTCAAACGGTTGCCCAAGACCCGTTCCGGTAAGATTCTACGGGGGACGATCCAGAAGATTGCCGACAACCAAGACTATAAAACCCCTGCCACCATTGACGATCCGACGATCTTGGGCGAGATGGAAGATGCCTTAAAGGATATCGGGTATGCAGGCGCGCGTAAGTCGTAACCAGGGTAACCAATGAGTTGAACCCATTATAACAATTATCGTACCCAAGCCGGTGTGGTATTTTATCGCACCGGCCTTCTTTTTAATTGCGGCATTCTTGTTCATTTTTGCGTATTGAAACCTGATTGGAAAGCTAGCTGGAGGTCAATAAGGAGATGCGTCCGCGCAACAAATGCGGATGGTTTGTAATTGGTGGAATGATTGCCATTCCAACGATCACTGTGATCGTCGCCTGGATAGTTTGGCGGCAGTTATCCCCGAATGAGCAGCAAATGATGATTGCGCTTGTTCGGAGAAACGTCATCCTTCTGTTTGGCTTGATAGGGTTTCTCCTAACTGTTGGGATCTTTATCCTGGACAGCGTTATACGCAATTATTTGATTCCAGTAGTCAAAATCGAGTCTGAGGTGGAACTCATTCGAACCGTAAACCCGGATCATCGCATTGCCGCCAATGCTGCCGGTGATTTTGAACAGTTGGCCATGGCGATCAACCAATGGGCCGATGATGTAAAAAAAATGCGGGTGGGGATGGCGGCCCGCATTACGCAAGCGCGAGCCGCCAGCGATGCTGAAAAAAATATCCTGGCTGAGTTTTTGTCCGAGCTGCCCCAGGGAATGATGGTCTGTAATCTCGAGGGGCGGATCCTTCTGTATAATAAACAGGCCAAGCGGCTGTTGGGTGATCCGGCAGCCTTATCAGCGGCAGACGGGCGGACATCGCCGGCCCGTAGCTATGTCGGGATCGGCCGCTCTATTTTTACCGTTCTTGAGAACGCACCGATTGCACATGCCCTGGACGAAATCAACCTGCGTTTGGAAAAGAAATCGGATCGATTGAGTTCCTCTTTTATTGTGAATCAGGCCGACCGCTTGTTGCGGATTGAAGCGACACCCGTACTTGATTCAATGCAAAAATTCAACGGATTTTTATTGGTTTTGGATGATTTTACAGAACCGCTTTCCGAAGATCGGCGGTTACATACATTTTGGCGTGACCATTCACGGTCACTGCAGCAATCTTTAGCCGCTTTGCAAGCAGCGGCTGCCCCAAACGGACCCGGTGGGCCGCTGCAGACCGAAGCTGAAAGGATGACCACATTGCTTGCTGAAGCTGATCACACCTTTGGCGAACAGTTTGGTCATAGCCACTGGCCCATGATCGATATTGATGCGGCTGAATTTCTGGAGGTATTGAAATACAAGGTTGAGGACTCTTCAGGTATTACGCTGGACTTGGCGGCGGTCGACGAAGCGGTCCGCCAACCTATCGATCATTCGGCGGACGACAGTGGGTTTGCCATCCGGATAGACAGTTACGCTTTTGCCCTAACGATTCGAATGTTGCTTGAATTTTTACAAACAACACTCAATCAGAATCATTTTACAGTAGTTCTCCACCGAACGTTTCAATTTGTGGGAATTGATCTGCTTTGGCAAGGTGGGCCGCTTGGCGCGGACATGATTCCGCAATGGGAAAAAGCGCATATTGCGGTAGGTCATGAAACCCTGCCCTTTTCGATGAAGGAGATTTTACAAAACCATAAGGCTGATCTATTTGCTTTCTCGGAATCTGATGATGATGGGTTTGCACGATTGCGGCTCTATCTGGAGGTGAATGAAGCCGCCGGCCGGGAACCGCTTAGACATGCGCCCATTTTACCGGAGCATCGGCCTGTTGATTTTGACTTTGATCTATTTACACAGACCGGCTTTACCACCGCGTTGGATAACGAGCCGCTAAATCAGTTAACCTGCACAGTCTTTGATACCGAGACGACAGGTCTTGATCCGGGCGCCGGGGACCGAATTATCTCCATTGGGGCTGTCAGGGTCGTCAATGGGCGATTGGCGGCATCGGATTACTTTGATCAATTGATCAATCCGCAACGCGGCATCCCTGTAGAATCGACCCGCTTCCATGGCATTACTGATGAAATGGTTCAGCAGGAACCAACCGTGGATACTGTGCTTCCGGACTTTTACATTTATGTGGCAAACAGTATTTTAGTAGCGCATAATGCGGCTTTTGACATGCGGATGCTGCAGATCTACGAGCCGTTGACCGGAATCAAATTTCACCAGCCGGTGCTGGATACGATGCTTCTCTCCACGGTGGTTCACCCGGCCCACCAAAGTCATAATCTGCGGGCCATTGCCCACCGCCTGGGAATCAATGTGGTGGGACGCCATACGGCGTTTGGGGACGCCATGGCAACGGCCAAGCTTTTTGTAAAATTATTGCCACTGTTAGCGCAAAAAGGCATCTATACATTGAAAGATGCGCGTGAGGCGTCACGCAAGTCCTACCTGAGTCGCTTAACGTATTAATGGTTTTGAAAAAGCCCCATCTACTGTATTGCTACGGTTGCAAAATCATTAGCGCCGCTTAGGTTTGGATGAGGAGGTGCGTATGCGGGTTTTTATATCAGGCGGAACCGGGTTTGTCGGTCGGGAACTGGCGTCGCATTTACTGGATCAAGGTCATGCTGTGACTGCCACCGGTCGGCGGGAGACTCAATCAGCCATCAACCATCCGCGATTTCACTATATTGGAACCGATACCACTCAAACCGGTTCGTGGCAGGATTCAGTCGCCGTTGCCGATTGGGTGATCAATTTAGCCGGTCAAAGTATTTTCGGCCGCTGGAATGAGCAGTATAAAGGGCAGCTCCGAGAAAGCCGTATACAATCGACCCGCAATATCGTCGACGCATTATCCAGCCGGCATCCACCACTTTTTTTCAGTGCTTCAGCGGTCGGATATTATGGTGACCAAGGAGATTCAATGATTACGGAAAAGAGTGCCGCCGCAGATGATTTTTTGGGTTGTTTGGCGGTTGAATGGGAACAGGCTGCGCTGGCGGCCCGGGAAAAAGGCTGCCGGGTGGTATTGACTCGTTTTGGGGTTGTGTTAGGAAAAGAGGGCGGCGCTTTTCATCAAATGATGACACCTTTTAGGTGGTATGCGGGCGGTCCCATGGGCAGCGGCCAACAATGGTTTTCTTGGATTCATATGGCCGACCTGATCAATGCCTTTGGGTTTATTGCCAAACGGGATGACCTGGAGGGTCCATTTAATTTTTGCGCACCCCATCCGGTTCGCAATCGCACCCTGGCCAAAGCCTTGGGACAAGCATTAGGCCGCCCTGCATGGTTGCCGGCGCCCGCGGTGATGCTAAAATTGGTCCTGGGTGAATTTGCCGAGACACTCTTGGTTAGTCAACGGATGATCCCGCAACGACTCATGGATTCCGGCTTTACATTCCAATGTAAAGACATTGATACGGCGCTGGCGGACTTGGCCCGTTGATGGAAAAAGTGTTTATATGACAGAAATCATTTTTCCTTTTCTACTGACAGCGGCAATTCTGATTTTTTTCATGGCCGTCATGGCCTGGCGGGCCAAACGGCATCCCGGTCATAGCGGCTGCGGCTGCCGGCATCATCACAGCAACGAGGGATGTCAGTGCCATAATAGTGACCCCCAAAAGGCACGGTCTTATAGAAAGCGCAATTTCACAGGTCAAGGTTTTTGGACCAGGAGATACTATGTTTCGACGGCCGATCGCGGTGAAGAGGCCATCCGGGAATACATTCAGCGTCATGAAAGCCTTGACAAGAAGCTTGACCAGTTGCGTATATTTTGAGGTCGTTACTTTACAGCGACTGTTGTAACAACCGCTTTGAGCGGCCCACAATATCAAGCCACCGGCTTTGCCGGTGGTCATGACTACCCTTTTGAACCTTGCGTGGCTGGTTGTGCAAAGATCTCATTATCGTATGATGGTTTTCCCGGTCGGCATGGGCGCTCGCTTCGGACAAACAATCCGATGGAGCGATTGATGCGTGAGATCAGACGCAGAACGCACGTTGCAGGCGCCTTTCCGGACCGCCGATCAGCGTTACTGTTGGCGCCGCCCCAGGGGGCATGTCCTGGGGCGATCATCATCACAGTACACTACCCTGAAACGGTGTCCCCGAAATCAAGGGTGGGGGTACGGGGTCGCCCTTGATCACGTCCGGTTGGCCGCGTCAACGTCTATATCGGCTCTGCGCCCAGGCACAACAGTACGGACCACAGGGTCGTCGATTCCGTGGTGATGCCGCCGGCGCGCAGGCGGCATGCGGCATCGTACCGGGCCTTCGAGGTCTGGCAGCTCTCGATCGCGTCCCAGTATTATTCGGTGCAGGCATTAACGCTGCTGTCGGCGGCGGAACCGACGCCCTGGTTCGTTGTCCCATCGTGCCTTCCGCGATCATCCGCGGGGTAGACGCTTTGATCCAGGCTCCCGTCTGAAACGATGTCCCCGAAATCAAAGGAGGGAATCACCTCCCCGCGACCAACAGCGTAGCGGCGGATGCCCTCGATCGCGTCCGGGCAACTGTCGGCGTCGCTGTAAAGATCGTGATAGTCGGGCGTGTCGTCGTTGTCGGTATCCCTTGGGGTCGTGCCGTTATCCTCACCGTTGGCTGTCTCGATGACATTGTACAGACCGTTAGCGCCGAGAACGGAGAAGGGGTCGATCTCGCCGTCATTATGCCAGTCCAGGTAATTGACCGGGGAGCCGTCGTCACCGGCGCCGCTCTCCAGAAGATCACTGATCCCGTCGGCGTCGCTGTCCAAATCATGGTGGTTCGGCACGCCGTCACCATCGGTATCAAGCCATAAGGGCAGGCTGCAAAAATCACGAAAGCGTATTGCATGCACATTGGTATAACCTCCAGTGGCAGCCGTTATCCCGAAGTGAACCTGGTGTACTCCACCGAAATACTCGGTCACGAAATCCGTTGTTCCGCTATAAGTATAAGAACCCGCGTCCGCTCCATCGAGAGTATAGGAAAGGGTCTCCGTAACGGGATCCCATCTTATTTCAACGTCATGAGGTAACCCATCTTCTATATTGCCATGTCCAATGGCCGCAGTCAGGTAAGATCGGGGCGCTCCGTCTCGAAGTCCACCGTCGGTATCCCAGATAGCAGTATGGTCTTCCCACCATCGGTATCTCCACCAGTTGTTAAGCCAATTTTCGAATGAGCCTGGGTAGGTATCAAACTCAAGCGCAATTCCGTTTTGGATACCACCGGCGCCAAGCGCCGATCCGGGAAGTCCAATGGCGTCGCTTCCATCGGGGTCATTGTGAAAAACCGCGGCCATTCCGTCCGCGCCGTCTTTATGTCCAAAATGCGCCCGGAATGCAATGGTAAACGGCTCACGAAAATCCACTTTATTCTTGGACATTGCCGCGCCCGCCTGGTCCTGTGAATCCATCGTTAGTTTAACTTGATTAGAATCGGTTTCGTCTTGTTGAGCACTGCCTGGCAAAGCAAAAACATCAGTTACTCCCGCGTTATCCAATCCATTTTCCACGCAGTCCGTGATTCCGTCATTATCATCATCAATGTCGGAGATGTTGGCGACACCGTCGCCATCGGCGTCAAATCCTAATGGCAGCTTGCAAAAATCAGCAAAGTGTATTATCTGCGTATTGTTCGAACCTCCAGTGCCGGCCGTTATCCCGAAGTACACCATGGTTGCTCCACCGAAATACTCGGTCACGAAATCCGTTGTTCCGCTATGGGTATAAGAACCCGCAGGATTTTCATCGAGAGTATAGGAAAGGGTCTCCGTAACGGGATCCCATCTTATTTCAACGTCATGAAGTTCGCTATCTTCTATATTGCCATGTTCAATGGGCGTCGTCAGGTAAGATTGGGATCGGGGCGCTCCTTCACGAAGTCCGGCATCGGTATCCCAGATAGCTGTATGGTCCATCCCCCTGTTGCGCTGGTCCGGGTGACGCCAGTTTTCGAATGGGCCTTGGAAGGTATCAAACTCAAGCGCAATTCCGTTTTGGATACCACCGGCGCCAAGGGCCGCTCCGTGCAGCCCAAGGGCGTCGCTTCCATCGGGGTCATTGTGAAAAACCGCGGCGATGCCATCTGCGCCGAGCCTGTCTCGAGTTCCAAAGAGGGCCTGGAATGCAATGGTAAACGGCTCACGAAAATCCACTCTATCCTTGGACATTACCGCGCCCGCCTGGTCCCTTGAATTCACCGTTAGTACAGCTCCATGAGAAAAACGTTGGTAGGCCGTGCCTGAGAAAACAAAAAAATCCTGAAGTTCCGCGTCTGTGGCGCATGGGATTGCCTCATTGATGTCGATGCGATAATCTTCGACTTCGCCGTCGGCAAGCGCTCCGGTGGGACTTATTGTACTTGCCGTGGAGAGCCGACAGCGCGCATAGGTCCTGCCGTTATAGCCTTCAGGGGTCGGAAAAGGCCAGGCGAGAAGATGCCGGGTTCTCCCACTGTCGGCGGGCACCGGGATACACTTCTTCTCTGGTGCGGTGTCTTCAAAGGCGCCGTTGACGCTCACCGTGCCGGTTTCTGAGGAGACTGCGCCGTCCAGCCAGCAGCACACCTGCGCCGCCTCGCTCGTATTGTTCATCACCGTTACCCATGCTTCTACAATGCCACGTGATCTTTGGTATCGGTAGATCTCGACGCCATCTTCGTCGTCGCCTTCAGCATCGTTGTCGTCACGTTCGTCCACTAACACCCAGGGATCCGTCGGGAAGTCATCCCTGTCCGGCGCCCTGTTGCCGAGCCACAGATCGGCGCCGAGCGCGTGACGGGCAGCGCTTGCAGCGTCTCCGTCATAATGCCATGGCGCATCGCCGTAGTCGTACGCTGTCTGAGCTGTTTGAAAGGCAATCATGTTGTTACCGCTTGAGCCAAGATGCGTATAGTTATACGTGATGGTTCCTTCGCCAGGGGGTAATGTTGTCTGTACAGACCACCAACCTGCTCCATCGGTTCCATAATCCGAGAAAGTAGCCGTAGTCCCTGATATGACAGGGGGTACATAGTCTACGGTCAAGTTACCATACTGTTCGTTTTCCCAATCAGCCCCGCTGGTGGTCACCGTATCTTTCTCATCGTCTACAGATTCTCCCGAGTGCACAAGCAGGTCCAATGAATCGGTTCCCGCGGTTTGGGTAAATGTGAATGTAAATCGATGTGGGCCGCCGATTACTCTACCAAACCAGATACCATCGGCGTTGGGAAATTTTGGGCTTTCATAATGAGGATCACTCATGTTTGATGTAGCAATTCTCCCGCGCCAAGTGGGTTCTACTTTGACAGTAACATCCCAGGTATTGCCATTGTGATTAATCGCGTTAGTAACAGTATAGCCACCTTCTTGCGTGGCGTTGGCATAATTGACCCCGGTAAAACTTACATACTCATATTGCGCTTGCACCTCCGGCCCCGTTGCCAAAAACAGGGCTGCCGCGATCACTCCCGCGAACCAAAAGCGCATCGCGGATGACCGCTCGCTTCTCTCGGCCGCCTGCCCAAAGAGGCCGGCCCCTCGGTTGCCTGCTTTTTTCAGCTTCATTTTCTTACCCTCCATCGTTTGAGTCCTGATTTCAAGCCCTATGCCAACCACTTTTTCGAACCGCCCGCGCTCGCAGCGAGTCGGGATTGCTTCGTCCCAGGCGGCTCGCAATGGCAACCGGACCGCCCGCCCGCCTAGCGGGGGGGGGGATGTCTCCTTTGAGGCTGTCGGAAAATCTTCTCCACCGCATTGTAAACATACCAGCCCTGATGACACTTTGCAATCTTTTCAAACCTTTTTTTCAAACCTGGCATCATCACGTTCCGTCAATATATTTAATCACTCCTGCCCAAAATAGCTCTTTGACAAGCAAGTTCCATTCACGGAAGTTGAGTACGAAGATAATCAGTTCGTTAGCGAAGATAAAAAAGGAAGGCGAAAAATGTAACCGGATGAATATATTGAATATTTCGAGGATACCATTTTGAGCCTGACGCCGAAATTGGGCCAAAAGGGGTGTTATGCAAAGGTCTCTGGGAGCTAACACGATTATAGCAATTGCGCAGGGCGGCGGATCTCCAATTATCCCGAATTTTGCATGAAATTTTACCGGAAAAATTATTTATATTGGATATTTCAGCTTGTTAACAATATGTTTACGGTTATTTCCCAAACACCGTTTGGGTGTTTTGACATTGATAACAGATGGGTAACATTTCATCCGGAGGGACGCTCACGGGCTGCGTTCATTGGTTCTGTTATCAAGGGCTCGCGGTATGAGAATACAGCTTCGCCCTTGCCGCCTTGCCAATGAACCCATCCGTGGCGTGCAAAATCCCCAATTATTCACGAAATCTTAACGCGGCTCTAATCCAATCCTAACAATTCGCGCTTATCTTCCCGGCATCAACATCTGACGAAGAATGTCGAACGTTATCGGATCCAGCAAAAAGAGCCGCTATACATGACTCCCACAACCCTATTGATCTGCCTGGCCGGTTTGACACTGTTCGGCTTCTTCTTCGGCCGGAAAAAATCGGTTTCCGTCGCCCACCGGGCAGGGGGTCTTACGGCAATGCACTCCCGGCCCGCCTATTACGGAATGCTCACAGCCCTCTGGTGCGGCATCCCGGCCCTGCTCATCTATGCCCTCTGGCTCGCCTTCGAGCCTACTATCATCATCGGTCAGGTGATTCATCAATTGCCCGAATCCTATCGCAACCTGCCGCCTGCCGAATTGAACCTGCTGGTCAATGATATTAAAAACCAAGTGGCCGGCAATATCGTTTCGGGGAGAATCGGCCCGGAGATTTTAGCGGCAGTGGAGCACTACCGCAACTTGAAAACAATCAGCCATGCCGCCCTTGCCGTTGTGGCGCTGGCAGTCGGCCTGTTGGGCATTTTACTGGTCCGGCGGAAGATCAATCCCGATTTTCGCGCTCGCAACCGCGTGGAAAGACTAACTTTATGGTTATTGATCGCCTGTTCCAGTATTGCCATTTTAACAACGATCGGGATCGTGCTGTCGGTCCTTTTTGAGGCGATCCGCTTTTTTCAGAAAATTCCCGTTACCGAATTTCTTTTTGGAACCAAATGGAGCCCCCAGATGGCGATTCGCGTCGACCAAGTGGGCTCTTCCGGCGCCTTTGGCGCCATTCCCGTCTTTTTAGGGACCTTGCTGATCTCTTCCATCGCCCTGCTGGTGGCCGTACCCATCGGTTTGATGGCGGCCATTTATCTGTCGGAGTATGCCGGCAGAAAATTCAGGGCGGTGGTCAAACCATTGATGGAAATCCTGGCGGGAATTCCCACCGTGGTTTACGGCCTTTTTGCCGCTTTAACGGTAGCGCCCTTTATCCGCAACAACGGCGCACTGATCGGATTGGATGTCTCTTCGGAAAGCGCTCTGGCCGCAGGGCTGGTAATGGGCATCATGATCATTCCTTTTGTTTCCTCCCTCTCTGACGACGTCATCAATGCCGTGCCCCAGGCGTTGCGGGACGGCTCTTACGGCATCGGCGCCACACGGTCGGAAACCATCCGCCAGGTGGTGCTACCTGCAGCGCTGCCGGGGATTGTGGGCAGCATCCTGTTGGCCGCCTCCAGGGCCATCGGCGAGACCATGATTGTGGTGATGGCCGCCGGATTGGCCGCCAAAATGACAGTCAATCCGCTGCAGGCGGTCACCACAGTAACGGTACAGATCGTCACCTTGCTGGTGGGGGACCAGGAGTTCGACAGCCCCAAAACGTTGGCGGCCTTCGCCCTGGGGTTGCTCCTTTTTATCGTGACCCTGATCTTGAATGTGATTGCCCTGATCGTGGTGCGCAAATATCGTGAGCAGTATGAATAATAACAGCCATCTCAACAGTTCCGGCCAACCTCGCACCATCGACAAGGTAATGGCAGGTATTGCCAAGCGCCGCCGGAGTGAAAAAATCTTTCGCGCCATGGGCATTACCGCCATTGTTGTCAGTATCCTCTTTTTGGGAATTTTGTTCACCACCATTATTTGTACGGGTCTACCTGCTTTCCGGCAGACCTATGTTGCCCTGGCTGTTTATCTGGATCCAGGGCAGATCAACCCCAATAACCTGGCCGCAGCAGATTACCAGGGGTTTTTAAAAGCCGCATTGCACGAAGAATTCCCTCATGTGACCGGCCGTCGTAAAAAACGGGCGCTCTATAAATTGGTCAGCGGCGGCGCCGGCATCAAGCTGCATAAAAAGGTGGCCGCCGATCCCGATCTGATCGGGACCACCCAAACCTTTTGGCTGCCGACCGATGACGAGATTGACCTCCTGATGAAAGGCCAGGTAACCCCCATCACAAAAGAGAGTAGTCGTGGTATCGGCTCGGTGGTGGAAAAAGAGGACGGGTGGATGGTCCTGTCCGGCGCCAACGATTTCACCTCCATTTTGACCCAGGTGAAGCAAAAACTGGAAAAGGAGCTGCAAGCGCAGCGGGCCGAGCTTGCCAGGATTGAACGCCGGTTGGCCAAAGCTTCCGAGAATGAAAAAGAGAGGCTTGCGCGGGATCTGGAACGGCAACAAGAGCGGGTGGAGGCGCTCCAAATCAAGGCGGAAACCCCCGGTGGCGAGGCCCGGTTGACACCGGATCTGCCCAGCTTTTTCGTTCGCATCAACGACGGCCTCATCAAGGCCCAAACCGTGGCCAACACCTATTTAAAAGGAACAGCGGTGTGGCCGTTGGCATCCACGGCAGATGCCGCAGCAGGCGAGTGGGGCATTGAGACCTTCATCACCCCGGAAGACGATCGCCGGGTCAAGGATGATACGGTGGTCTGGGCCCAGCGCCTCATGGCCCATGGCAAACTGGAAAAGCGGTTCAACACCACCTTCTTTACCGCCGGAGATTCCCGCGAGCCGGAACAGGCGGGCATTTGGGGCGCCATGCGGGGCTCTTTTTTCACCCTGCTCGTGACCCTGCTGCTCTCCTTTCCCATTGGCGTGGCGGCGGCGGTCTATTTGGAGGAGTTTGCCCCAAAAAACCGGTGGACCGATCTCATTGAGGTCAACATCAACAATTTGGCCGCAGTTCCCTCCATCGTCTTCGGTCTTCTGGGACTGGCTGTATATATCAACTTTTTTGGTCTGCCGCGTTCGGTGCCTTTGGTGGGCGGCTTGGTGCTGACCCTGATGACCCTGCCCACCATCATCATCGCCAGCCGCGCTTCCTTAAAATCAGTGCCTCCGTCAATCCGGGAGGCGGCCTTGGGTGTCGGAGCATCGAAAATGCAGATGATTTCCCATCATGTGCTACCCCTGGCCATACCGGGGATGCTGACGGGTACCATCATCGGTATGGCGCAGGCACTGGGAGAAACGGCGCCGCTGCTCATGATCGGGATGGTGGCGTTTATCGTGGATATTCCCAATGGGTTTTTGGACCCGGCCACTGTATTACCGGTACAGATCTATTTGTGGGCCGACAGCCCTGAACGCGCCTTTACCGAAAGAACATCAGCGGCCATTATCGTGTTACTTGGTTTTTTGATCTTAATGAACGGTTTGGCGGTGGTGCTGCGCAAAAAGTTTGAACGGCGCTGGTAGCCGCCACTTTTAATTGAACCCACTGGTATGGGTTAATGACATTGTATCTGAACTTAAGATCAAAGGAGGAAATATGTTTAAAAAGGTTATTGTTACTGCATCAGTTGTGCTTTTAGCGATCGCCGCCGGCTCCGTCGGCGCGCAATCGGCCCGGGACTACATCAGCATCGTGGGCTCATCCACGGTCTATCCCTTTGCCACGGTGGTGGCCGAACAATTCGGCAAAACCACCCGGTTTAAAACCCCCAAAATTGAATCCACCGGATCCGGTGGAGGGCTGAAGCTCTTTTGCGCCGGTGTGGGTGTGGAACATCCTGACATCACCAACGCATCCCGCGCCATCAAAAAGAGCGAAGTGGAGACCTGCGCCCAAAACGGTGTCAAGGATATCGTTGAGGTGAAAATCGGTTATGACGGCATTGTGATGGCCAATTCCAAAAAAAGCTCGCCGGTACAACTGAGCCGCAAGGACATCTTCTTGGCCCTGGCCAAAGAGGTGCCCTCGCCGGACGGCGCTGAAGGCAAACTCGTGGAAAATCCCTATAAAACCTGGAAAGATGTCAACCTGGAGCTTCCCGGCGCAAAAATTGAAGTGTTGGGCCCGCCGCCCACCTCGGGTACCAGGGACGCTTTTGTGGAGCTGGCCATGGAAGGCGGCGCCAAAAAGATCGAGTGGCTGGCTGCGATGCGTAAAGAGGACAAAAAGGCTTTTAAGGCCGTTGCCCACACCATTCGCGAAGATGGCGCTTATGTGGAAGCCGGTGAAAATGACAACCTGATCGTTCAGAAACTCGATGCCAATCCGGATGCCTTTGGTATCTTTGGTTTTAGCTTCCTGGATCAAAACAGTGACAAAGTCCAGGGCGCGCCTGTTGATGGTGTGGAGCCCACTTTTGACGCCATTGCCGCGGGTGATTATCCGGTTTCCCGGCCGCTCTTTTTCTATGTGAAAAAAGCGCATGTGGAATCGATTCCCGGCATCAAGGAATATTTGTCCGAGTTCACCAGCGAAAAAGCGTGGGGCTCCGAAGGGTACCTCTCTGAAAAGGGCCTGATTCCCATGCCTGATGACGAGCGTAAAGCGATGGCCGACAGCGTCCGCGCCTTAACCCCCATGACCATGGAGTAACGGGTGGTCTCAATTAAGCGGCGTGCCGGCAGGACAGCGGCACGGCCCGTTACTCATCATTGAAACAGGAAACACCATCCATGGAGACGGAAACCAGCACCCAGCCACAGGAAGCGGCCGACGCGGTGGCCGAAAAACGTGAAAAAGTCGACCGTGAAAATCGCCAGACCGTGGGGTTGCAGTTTGTGGACAACCCTCGCATGACCTGCCGCAATGTGGATGTTTTTTACGGCGATAAACAGGCGATCTTTACTGTCTCCGTTGATGTGGGCCGCCGCGAGGTGTTGGCCATGATCGGCCCCTCGGGATGTGGGAAATCGACCTTTTTACGGTGCCTGAACCGCATGAACGATCCCATTGACATTTGCCGGGTCACCGGTGAGATCATGCTGGACAACCGGGACATCTACGGCCCCAAGGTGGATGTGGTACCCTTAAGAGCCCAGGTGGGCATGGTCTTTCAAAAACCGAATCCCTTTCCCAAATCAATTTATGATAATATCATCTACGGCCCAAAAATTCACGGAATCGCCTCATCAAAAAACGACCTGGATGAAATCGTGGAAACATCGCTTACCAAAGCAGGCCTGTGGAATGAGGTCAAGGACCGCTTGAATGAGCCGGGCACCGGACTTTCCGGGGGGCAACAGCAGCGGTTGTGCATTGCCCGGACCATCGCGGTTAACCCCGAAGTGATTTTGATGGACGAGCCCTGCTCGGCCCTGGACCCCATCGCCACATCGCACATCGAGGATCTGATCGGCGAGCTGCGCAAACAGTACTCCATTGTCATCGTCACGCATTCCATGCAACAGGCGGCGCGGGTCTCCCAACGAACGGCATACTTTCATCTCGGCGATCTCATCGAGGTGGGAGAAACCGACCAGGTTTTTACCAACCCGCTGCATCAACTGACCGAAGATTACATCACCGGCCGTTTTGGTTAACTTTCTTTGTGAACGCACTACGGTTTGAGGCGGATCTGCATGGCTACGACGCTGATAAAGATCAACAGGCTGCCGATACCGAACCGAAGGGTCAGTTGATCCCCAAAAAAGAAAATACCGATGATCACCGTTAGTATGACCTCAGTGGAGAGCACCATCCCGCCTTCCCAGCTTTGGCAATATTTAAATCCATGGGTCATGAGAATCTGCCCCGCAAACGAAGTGATGACCGTCCCGGTAATGAGCGCCCAGTCCATCATGAAAAAGCGATAGCGCCCACAAGGCCCCTGGCCATCAGCAAGCCGGGAAAAAATACACGGCCCAATTGCGACCACGGCCTAAAGAACATGAAAATAATCGCCGCATTGCTGAAAAGACGGTAAAAGGCGACATCCCATACCCGAAAGCGCGGATCCAGCGCTTTGATAAAACCGCTCAGAAGCGCAAAGGCCAGTGCGGCGCCCAACATCATCCCCACCCCGAGGTAGCGTTGGGATGTTTGAAAGCCGGGTACCGGTACCGGCGTTGTGTTTGGATCTTTCATGAAACCGTTGATGATTGTCATCTTTACTTATATTTTGGAGTAAGTTATGTTAGGCCAACGCATGGTAATGCTCAAGCAAAATCAATCCCACAAGAGACAAGGATGGCCATGATCGTTGAATTTGGAAATAAACAGTCCCAAATCGGCGCCAATGTTTTTATTGCGCCCACCGCCGTGATTATCGGTGACGTGATCCTGGAAGAGGAGGTCAGCATCTGGTATGGAGCGGTATTGAGGGGTGATATGGCGCCGATAAGGGTGGGCCGGCAGACCAACATCCAGGACAATTGTACCATCCATACCGATTACGACAAACCAGCCCTCATCGGCGCCAGTGTGACGCTGGGCCACAACGCGGTGGTCCATGGCTGTACCATCGGAAAAGCCTGCTTGATCGGCATCGGTTCCATAGTGTTGAATGATGCCGTCATTAAATCAGGATCGGTGGTGGCCGCCGGGTCGGTGGTGCGGGAGGGTCAAGTGGTGGGGCCCAATCAACTGGTTGCGGGCTCTCCGGCCCGGGTCAAGCGTGAGCTGGATAAGGCTGCAACCGTAAAGCTTACGGAACCGGCCCTGCGCTACTCCCAATTAAAGCACGCCTACACGCTTGAATAAGTCAACATCGATGAAACCATACATTTTAATTAGAACAATACCCGGAAGCCTTGGCGCCACCGTCATCCTGATGACCTTGGTGGTGGGCCTGATTCTTTTAACCGGAAACGGGAGCGTCGCCGCGGTCAAGGGCAGACGGCTGGCCCTGGTGATCGGCAACGGCGACTATGCCGTCAACCCCATTGCCACCGCCGTAAATGATGCCGGGCAGGTCGCAGCAGTTTTGAAACAGTTGGGGTACAACGTCTTTTTACACGAAAACCTTGACCGTGAGCGGATGCAGAACTCCGTAGAGACATTTCAAAAGGCGTTGGCCGGGGCCGAAACAGGACTCTTTTTTTACACGGGACATGGGGTGCAATACCAGTCGGCCAATTATTTGGTGCCTTTAGGAGCCCTGGTGGAGTCCGACTGGCAGGTCAAGGAAGCGTGTATCGGGCTGGCAGATGTTGTCGCAAACGTGGCCCGGTCCGGGGTGAAAACCGGTGTATTCTTTATTGACGCCGCCCGGGCCAAACCGCTGGGCGCCCGCTTTTCTCCCGCCCAAAGCGGATTGGCGCCAATGTCACTACCCGATAACCTGCATTTTTTCCTGGCCGACGCACCCAACCGTTTAACCCGCCAGGGCGCCGCGCCACTACCTGAAACAGGAAGCCTTAGCGCATTTACGGCCACCTTTCTGGCCCTGCTAAAGGATCTCCCCGCCATACCCATCGGCCGGTTTATGGCGCAGTTGCAATTGGCCATCGCCGCCAGCAGCCGCCAAGACCGCAAACCGTGGTTTCGTTTGGGGCAAGACACGGCCGTCACACTATACGACGACGCGGCCATTTTTACCAAAGGCGTTGCAAACATTTCCTCCGACAGCTCATTGGATGAGGCCCGGGCCGTTATGATCCAGCTTTTCAACGTCCCCCACGTGTCAGCGGCCGACGGTCTGATCGAAACGCCTCAATACCCCTGGGCAGGCAACCCGATCCTTGTTTTTCATGCGCTGCTTCGGGATCTGAAAAAAATCGAACATCTAAAACAGAAGAATCTGCCGGAAAATATCCAGCAGGCCGCTCTTTCGGCAGTAACCACCAAATACAGCCATCTGATGGAAAATGAAGCAACGGAGATGACGCCCGGCGCCCTGCTTCAACATGCCCTTACCCGACCCTGGCCTTGGCCCGACCCGTTTTTATCGCCCGAACTGGCTGCCAAAACCATTTCGGCTGAAGCGGCCGAGGCCCTGGCCGAGGAGAACGGTTTTGATGAACCGGAGACCGAGGCGGTAGAGGAGCGCACCACCGGGCAGCCGTCGCTGGACGAAGATGAAACCGAAGCGTTAGAATCTATCGAGAAAGAGCCTGTGGAAGTTATCAACCCGGCTATTACCCAATTCAAGGCCGGTCTGATTCTGGACCGTCAAAAAGCGCTCTTAAAAGCCTCCGGTTTGCCCGCGGAAATGAAAGCGGTCGCACTTTCCGCGGTAAATAACTACGCCGAAGAAATTGGAGTCAGCAGCACCTCTCTCCTCACACTCTTCCAAAAAGCCATGGCCGTTTATCAATCTCAAGGTCGGGTGGCGCTGGTGATCAACGATGGCGAGACTGACCCGGACACCGGGACATTTGTCGAGGCACTGGAAGAGAGGGGGTTTACCGTCACCTCCTCAACCAGCGCCGATGGATGGTCAAAGGATCTCACTGCTTATGCGGAAACACTGCAGTCCGGTGATGTGGGACTCGTTTATGTCACTACGGACCGGGTCGGCCTAAACGTGCTGTTGGATATCCTCGCCCCATCCATCAATGCCTTGAATATCGTCATCATAGACCCGATCCTTTCATCGGGCGATACAAAGCGTTCCGTTGAGGCCATTGATACACCGCCGGATAATGCGGTTATCCTGTTTGCCGACACGCCCGCTGCGCTGAAAAAAGAGGATGAGCCGGATGCAATAGAAGGCTCGCCAGGAGAATCCCCATTGATACCACCCGCCGGGCCGGTTTTAGCCCGCGTCTTGGCCGCCCATCTGGGTAAACCGGGCCAATCTTTGAGCGCCCTGTTTCAGGCGGTACATAAAGATGTTACCGACACGACCCGGGCGGTTTTGAAACCCTGGTGGATCTTTGGTATCGAAGCCATTCGCCACCCTTTTCAGTTCAACGATACGGCCCGGAAGTTTCACCACCTGTTGGCGCAGTTGGATCTTTTCCGCTATCTCAAGGCCGCCAATGCTTCTGCAAAATTTCTTGACATCGGTTGGGAGGCCTTGGTCAGGGATCATCCCGCCTGGACCTGGTTTGTGGAAAACGGCGATCTTGGAACTGTCTTAAAACGGGCTTTTGCCAGCGACACAGAAGACGTGCTCCATACCACGGCCCTTACAAAAGGGCTGTTGCCTCGTTTTACCAACTCGCACGGGATGACGTTTATTTATCATCCCGGCGGCAAATTTCTAATGGGCAGCTTCCCCGATGAAGCGGGTCGCACGGAAGATGAAGCCGTTGTCGAAAAGAGCATTGCTAAGGGTTATTACCTGATGCAGACCGAAGTGACTCAGGCCCATTGGCAAGCGGTTATGGGAGAAAACGCCGCCAGCTTCGACGGCTGCGGCCCCGTTTGTCCGGCGGAGAGTGTCTCCTGGTATGACGCCAAGGCATTTATCAAGCGGCTCAACGGCTCTGACTTGCCTCAGGCCGATTCATTACCCGCTGCTTTTCAACGACGCCGGCAGGAAAAAATTGGGCAAAAGCCATGGTACATTTTTACAAGCGAACTGGACCGATATCTAAAACGAGTGGGCCTGGGAGATTTTCGCTATCGTCTGCCCTCCGAAGCTGAATGGGAGTTTGCCTGCCGTTCCGGCCGCAGAACCATGTTTGGGTTTGGCGGTGAATTGTGGCGGCTTCCCGAGTACGCCTGGTTTAATGAAAACGCACCACGTTCAACCCAGCCGGTTGCCACTAAACGGTCCAATGCAAACGGGTTTTATGATCTGCACGGCAATGTCTGGGAGTGGTGCCTCGACGGTCAAGACAAGTTTAAAGCGATCCGGGGCGGTAGCTGGTATTACGGCGGCCTGGCAGCTCGTTGTGCGAACCGCTATTATGTCAAACCAACGGATGCCAACTACAATGTGGGGCTTCGTCTCGTGGCTGTGCCGGCGCCGGCACACTGATATGATCTTGGGAATCATAGACTCTGAAAATGCGAAGGTATGCCAATGACTGCTTCTTCTTATCTTTTCCCAACCAACGGCAGCGGCAGGTTAAACGATTTTGAAACCATCGATACAGGCATTGACCCAACACCCAAAGCCGCCAAAGCACTGCTGAAGATGAACCGTAAAAAGCTGGCGGAGCTACAACGGGTGCTGGCGGCCCATGACCGACACGCTATTTTAGTCATCTTTCAGGCGCTGGACGCGGCTGGCAAAGATGGCACCATCCGGCGCGTTTTTTCAGGGGTCAACCCGGCCGGGTGCCGGGCCACCGCCTTTAAGGCGCCCTCCAAAAAGGAGCTGGATCACAATTATCTGTGGCGGGGGGTCAAGGCCCTGCCCGGAAAAGGATTGATCGGTATTTTTAACCGCTCCTATTACGAAGAGGTCTTAGTGGTGCGGGTCCATCCAGAATTTTTAACGGCCCAAAAGCTGGTGAATTCAGAGCACTCCGGATTTCCCGATGCGTCTTTCTGGCAACAGCGGTTTGAACAAATCAACCGGTTTGAAAATTTTTTGGCCCAAAACCAGACCACCATCATCAAATTCTATCTGCACGTTTCCAAGTCCGAACAGAAAGAGCGGCTGTTGGCGCGTATCAATGAGCCGGATAAGAACTGGAAGTTTTCTTTAAAAGATGTGCATGAACGGAGCCATTGGGAAGCCTATATGGCCGCCTATGACGAAATGCTGCAAAAAACATCCACCCCTTGGGCGCCCTGGTATGTCATCCCCGCTGACGATAAAAGAAGGATGCGGGCCGCGGTGGCGGACATCATGGTGTCCCGACTGGATTCGCTCAATCTCGCTTATCCCGAAGTGTCCGGTGAGTGGGCCAAAGAGCTGAGCGAGGGCAAGCGGCTACTCGAGATTGAATAACCGGTTGTCGATAAGAATTGCCCAAAACGCCTCCCGCATGGCCCGGTATTTGGCGACATTCACGTTTGTCACCTGGCCGGGGACATGGATGTTTTAGGCGGTCACTTTTTCAGGCTCCTTTTTGGGCAGTAAGGCCCCCCAGGCAGTGATTCTATATACCCGAATTTTGCATGTAAAAAGGGGCGGGCATAATAGGTCGCCGCGCCCCTTTGGGTGAACTGCCAGGCAAATCACCCCTACTTCATTGCCTCGGCTACCTTGCCCACCAGTTTTTCAGAAGGTGTCAGGGTTTTATCGCCCTCCCGGGTCCATTTGGCCGGACAGGCCTCTTCGCCGTACTCGGCCAGATATTTGTTGGCCTTTAGTTTGCGCAACAGCTCATCCACATTGCGGCCCAGATTAAAAAAGTTGATCTCAGCGTTGAGTAGCACCCCTTCGGGGTTTATGATAAAGGCGCCCCGCAAGGCCAGCCCGGATGATGCCTCGTAAACACCAAAGAGACGCGCAAGGTTGCCCGTGGGGTCCGCCGCCATGGGGTATTGCACTTTTTCCAGGGATTTTTCTTCCCGCTGCCAGGCAAGATGGGTAAACTGGGTGTCGGTGCTCACCGTTACGATTTCGGCGTCAGCCGCCGTAAATTCCTCATGTTTTTCGGCCAGGGCTTCAAACTCCGTGGCGCAGACAAAGGTAAAATCGGCCGGATAGAAAAAGAGAATCGTCCATTTGCCTGCCTTTTTTTGTTCGGCCAATGAAATTTTGCCAAAATAGCCTTCCGTGGGATCAAAGGTATCCAGCTCAAACTCAGGGACTTCCTGCCCCACCTTCAACGGTTCGCAACAACAGCTTTCAAGCTCCATAAAATCCTCCTGCTAATGATAAAAAATTGGTCATCGAAGAAATCCATATCGGATTCATCGAAATTCTTTCAAGATAAATCGGCGTAGTGGAAATTCAAGGGTCAAAGGAGCTCCTTCTTCTACAAAAAACATCGAATAGTGCTCGCTGGTGGCGTTGTCCAGGGTTACAATCAGATCCCGGTACACACCCTGGACAACAGGAGGCGCATGAACATGGGATTGGAACCGTTAAAGGACCGAGCTGATGAAACCGGCAATACTCAAGGGATGTGTCTGTTAGCAAAATGTCAAACTTGCCTCAAACGGTCTGAAGACGTACACTCTTCGAAACCACGCCCGCTATCGCAAGTTGAATCAGTGTGCTTCGGCCCAGTTGGCGCCCGCCACGGCATTGACCTTTAACGGCACATCCAGCGCCCACACACTTTCCATCACCCTGATAACCAGATCAGAAACCGGCTCAATCTCTTTTTCGGGTACTTCAAAAATAATCTCATCGTGAACCGATAGCAACATCGCCGCTTCAAACCCTTCATCTAAAAGTGCTTTTTCCGCCTGAATCATCGCCACTTTGATGAGGTCGGCAGCGCTCCCCTGAATGGGTGTATTCACCGCCGTCCGTTCGGCGAAGCTGCGCACGTTAAAATTGCCGCTGCCGATTTCGGGTAACAGCCGGATACGCCCCAGCAAAGTACTGGTCCGGCCGCTTTTTTGAACCGCTTCAATGGTCTTGGCAATATACGCCTTAACGCCTTGGTAGCGTTCAAAGTAGTGCTCGATATAGATCTGAGCCATTTTTTGGGTAATTCCCAGCTCTTTGGCCAGGCTGAAGGCGCCCATCCCGTAAATTATCCCGAAATTGATCACTTTGGCCTGGCGCCGTAAATCGCCGGAGACCCCTTCGGGGAGTACCCCAAATACCTCTGAAGCGGTGCGGGTATGGATATCCTCTTCTTCCTTAAACGCCTCAATTAAAATGGGATCCTGGGAGACATGGGCCAAAAGGCGCAGTTCGATCTGGGAATAATCTAAAGAGAGCAGCCGCCATCCTTTTTGCGGCACAAACGCAGAGCGGATGGCCCGGCCCTCTTTCGTACGGATGGGGATATTTTGCAAATTGGGGTCGGAACTGGAGAGCCGGCCTGTGGCGGTGACTGTCTGATTAAACGAGGTGTGGATCCGGCCGGTTTCCGGATGGACCATCTCCAATAAGGCGTCGGCGTAGGTGGACTTTAATTTGGCCAATGAGCGGTGGCGCAAAACCAGCTTTGGAAGCGTATGTTCCGCGGCCAGGGTGGTGAGCACCTCCACATCCGTGGAATAGCCGGTTCGTTTGCGGGTCTTTTTTTGCACAGGCAGCTTGAGCTTTTCAAAGAGAATGCGACCCAGTTGCTGCGACGACTTAACGTTAAACGCTTCCCCCGCTTCGGTAAATATATCCTTTTCCAAACTTTCCAGTTCATCGGAAAATTGGTTGGAAAGTTCCACCAAACGGCGTTGATCCACACAGATCCCCCGCTCTTCCATCCGCTGGAGCACTCCCACCAGGGGCATTTCCACCTCATCAAAAAGCCTTGTCAACCCTAGCTTTTTCAGTTCCGGAGCAAAAAAATCTTTTGCGAGCAATGTAATATCAGCATCCTCACAGGCATAGGGGCCCGCTTTTTCGATGGCAACCGCCTGAAACCCCATTTTCTTGTTACCGCCGGTTACCTCGTCAAAGGTGATGGTTTTGTGCCCCAGATGGTTTAAGGCGATCTGATCCAGCCCGTGGCTGCGTTGGGAGGGATTGAGCAGATAAGAGGCGACCATCGTATCAAAAACAACGCCGTTTAAATTGACCCCATGCCGTTTTAAAACGGTCCAGTCATATTTGATATTTTGCCCCACCTTCCCGATCTTTGAATCCGTTAACACCGGTTGCAGTCTTTTTAGAACCATCTCAAGGGGCAACTGCTCCGGCGCATCAGGGTATTGATGGCCGCAAGGGATATACCAGGCCCGGTTCTTTTCAAAGGCGATGGAAATCCCCACCAATTCGGCCTGCATAGGGTTTTCTGAAGTGGTCTCCGTATCAATGGCAAAAAGCCGAACGGTCTGTAGTTGATCCACCAGTTGGTATAATCGGGGCTCGGTCAAGATGACCCGGTACTCTTTGTGCGCCGGACGCCCGGTCTTACCAAACTGCTGTTGTAATTGACGGAACTCCAACTCACCAAAGATTGTAGTCAGTTGGTCGGCATCCGGTTGATCGACGGTGACCGAATCCAAATCAAGGGTCACCGGCGCATTGACCTCAATGGTTACCAGCTTCCGGCTTACGTAGGCCAGTTCTTCATGGGCCAGCAGATTGGCGTGTTGCTTTTTCTTTTTCGCCAGTTCATCAATACGATTGTAGACCTCATCCATGGAGCCAAAATCGTGAATCAACATCTGAGCAGTCTTGGGCCCGATACCGGGTACACCGGGAACATTGTCGGCACTGTCTCCTGAAAAACCCATCATGTCGATCACCTGATGGGGCCAAAGCCCCGTCTCTTTTTGGATCAGATCCGTATCAACAGTCCGCTCTTTCATGGGATCCCAGATCACCGCTTTCTCGGTTACCAGTTGCATAAAGTCCTTATCGCCGGTTACCATCACCACCCCCAGACCCTGTTCTTGGGCCTGGCGGGAATAGGTGCCGATCAGGTCATCGGCTTCAAAGCCTTCCAGCTCTTCAACGGAAAGGCCCAAGTGCGCCGTTATCTTTTTGATCCAGGGAATTTGCACGGCCATCTCCTCGGGCATGGCCGACCGGTTGGCTTTATAAGCCTCGTAAAGTTGGTGCCGAAAGGTGTGGCCCTTGGCGTCAAAAGCGACAACGGCATACTTTGGCTTGCGCTCGTCCAATAACTTGAGCAGCATCCGCGTAACACCGAACACCGCGTTGGTGGGCAGTCCCTTGGAGCTGGAGAGGTTGCGGATGGCATGAAACGCCCTGTGAATATAGGCTGTACCATCAATCAGATAGATCTTATCCTTGCAGGAATCAAACAATTGCTTTTGTTTGGTCATGATTCAGTGTTCTTTACATCTGCCATTGAGGTCATTAAATTAAGCCCCGGTTATCAACGACACAAGCATTTAGCAACTATGACAGGCAAAATGAAATACCGTCAAAGACGAAAAAATAGAGCCAAAAACTGCTCCTGTTGTAATACCGAAGCACCCTTTTTCTGGCATTGCCGATGTGGGTATGCCCTTTGCCAGGATTGTATGGAAGAAAATTTCTGGGGACTTTCCTGTAACGGTATCACCTGGCAATGTCCGGATTGCGGCCGTTCCAACGGACTGGGAAACCAATAGGCCGATGGGTTAGATCCTGGAAAAACTATTTGCCTGCCTTTCCCGCTTCTTGGGCCGGTTTCACCTCAATCCGCTTTTTAACGGTACGATTCACGCTGCCATAAATATTTTCAAAGTTTTCGGCAAAGGTCGCCGGAGAGACCCGCCCGGTTTCAATAAACTTTACCACAATCTCCTTTGCCACCCGCAGGATCTGCTCGTCCAAGGTTGCCATAAAAACCTCATCCGCACGTTGTTGCGCACTTTTTTACCCGCATCTTAGCATTTTCTCTTTTATTGTAGCATATTTTGACACGCGATCACCAGCGAATCTTCGGTCATGCAAAAATCCGCTTGCTTTTACCAAAGCCGTCTATTCGAATTGCCAGGTCCGGTGATTTCGGTTAAGGTGCAAGTCTTGATTCGACGCAAACGCCACTCTATTTTTGATCCTATTTAGGATTTGACGCGCCCTCAAAAAAGCGGGTTATATTGGCTACCCAACCTTCAGGTTCTTCCAAGGCAATGACCCTCATCGGTTGTTCGGCCATCTTTTTATCCACCTTTTGCTTTTACTTTTGCACGGTGGTCATTCGCTGGTCCCAGCAAAGCGTCACCATTGATCCCGCCTTTTTTACCTTTAGCCGGTTTCTATTGGGATTTTTAATTGTTTTGCTTACGATCATGGTTAAACGGTATCCCATCCGTATTTACAAGCTCCATTTTTTACTTGCGCGCGCCGTCACCAACTGTTTGGCGGTCTATTTTTTCTATCGGGCGGTCAAGCACACCTCGGTGGCCGAGGCCAACATTTTAAACATGACCTATCCTCTTTTTATCGCTGTTTTCACCTGGCTCTTTTTAAAAAGTCAGCGGGATCTTTTGACCTTCATCGCGGTTCTGGCGGCCTGCACAGGGGTATGGCTGGTTCTGACACCCGAAGGCGGAATGACGCTACGCTTGGAAAATATATGGGGCCTGCTGTCCGGCCTTTTTGCAGCGGCGGCCATGATTTACCTAAACTTAAGCCGGTTGGAACATAGTACCACGACCGTCCTTTTTTTTGTCTTTGGGACCGGCTCTCTGATCATACTTCTTTTTTTCCGTGGCAGCCTGTTTCTCCCCGATTGGCACGCCTTTGTTTATCTGGCCGCCTGCTCCGTTCTGGGCGTCGGCGGCCAGTATTTGCTAACGTTGGGATTTCGCTATGTCACCGCTGTGGAAGGCAGTATTATCTCTTCCACACGGATCCTATTGGCCGCCGTATGCGGCCCCCTGATCGCCATGGACCCGGCGCTCAACCTTTACGGCTGGATCGGAGCGCTGCTCATCTTTGGCGCCAATGTAATGCTGGCTTTTAAAAAGGCCGCATAGCCGATGGCCCGCCAAGTTCTTTTACGGCGCGTTACCGCCTGACCGGGACTTTCCCTTTTAGATGCCCCTTTACTTGGGCGATACTCACTTCCCGGCGATGAAAGATGCCCGCCGCAAGGGCGGCTTCCGCTTCAGTCCGGGTAAAGACCTCTTCAAAATGATAGGCGCTGCCCGCTCCGGAAGAGGCGATGACCGGAATCGTCACCGCTTTTTTAACGGCGTTGATCAGTTCCAAATCAAAACCGCTGTTGGTGCCGTCGCGATCAATGCAGTTTAGTAAAATCTCGCCCGCACCCAGCTCTTCGCACGCCTTGGCCAGGGTAACGGCATCCAGGTTACGGCCTTTGCGTCCGCCGGCGGTCGTACATTGGTACCAGCAGAACATTTCGCCGTTGGGTCCGGGAATATGGGTGGTAATGACCGGATGCGACACGTCGTTCGGGGATGCGATATAAACCCTCCGCGGATCAATTGAGATTACCACCGCCTGGCTGCCGTAGATCCGGGAGATGGTTTCGATGGCGCTTTGCCCCGTTTTTTGACCGGTCTGCAAATATGCCAAGGCGATATCCACCGCATTGCTGCCGATGGAGATTTTATCGGCTCCGGCTCTAAAATAGGCCGTGGCCACATCCAGCGCCGAGGAGCGGTTACCGTGGCGATCCACAAAATCACGAATCCCGCCGCCGATGGTCAACGGCACAAACACATTGCGCGAAGTCTCTTCCAATACATTGAGCATGGGCAGATCATTCAATGGAAAATCGCGAAACCCGGTGATATTTAAAAATGTGATCTCATCGGCGCCTTCTTTAAAATAGCGCCCCGCCAAGGCCACCGGTTTGCCCAAATTGCGCACTCGGCCCGACTCGCGCACATCGTATTGATCACCCTTGGTGACCACCAAATCACCATCGTCATTGGTGCGGACATCCAGGCAGGCTACAATACGGCGGGATAGATTTGCCGCGGCGTCACTTTCCGGCAGCACGGCCGCAAACTCACCTTTGATAAAGTTTTCCAACAGCTTCAAGCCCGAAGCGCCGCTTTTTTCCGGATGAAACTGGGTGGCTATGACGGCCCCTTGCTGCACCGCGCTGACAAATGGGCCGCCGTAGTGAGTCGTGGTTAAAACGGTATCCGGGTCGTCACACACCACATGAAAGGCGTGAACAAAATAGAACCGTTCATCCCCCTGGATTCCCTTAAAAATCGGTGAAGGCTGGTTGGCGTAAATTCCGTTCCAGCCGATATGGGGGACTGCCCGGTCAATTTGGAAACGGATTACCCTTCCCGGTAGTAAACCTAGTCCCGGCTGATCCGGCGCCTCTTCGCTGCCTTCAAACAGGGCGTGCATCCCCAGACAAATTCCGAAAAAAGGCCGCCCGGATTGAAGGTAGGCTTTTAACGGCTTGGCAAACCCCTTTTTGTGCAGCTCATGCATCATGCTGCCAAAGGCGCCCACCCCGGGAAAGATGAGCTTGTCGGCTGAAACAATATCATCGGCTGAAACTGCTGTGGTAACGGTTGCGCCCAGCCGCTTGACGGCATTGACAACACTGCGCACATTGCCCGCCCCGTAGTCCAGCAAAGTAATCATGGTGATTTGTATAACAACCGTTGAATCAACCAACGGCGCCCTTCTATGTTCGTTAACAGTCGTGTTTCGCCAAGAATCGAATAGATTCAGTTAATATGTTACGCGATTTGTAAGGGCGCTTACCGGGACACTGCTGTTCATAATATTTTATACAGACTTTTGACAAGTCTTATAATGGGAAATTGAATGGAAATCAAAATGCTGTTGGATTAACTTGATCTGATATGCCGCATCAATTGATCTATTACCTGGCCAATGGACAAATCGGTCGTATTGACCCGTATTGCATCGGGCGCAGGTTTTAAAGGCGCCAAGGCACGGCTGCTGTCAGCAGTATCCCTTTTGGCCATATCGGTTTTCACCTGCCGAAAACTGACGGCTTTTTCAGGCGGCAGTTCATCAAGGCGCCGTTGGGCGCGAACTTCAATATCCGCTTCCAAATAAAATTTCACCTGCGCGTTGGGAAAAACTACCGTTCCCATATCACGGCCCTCAAAAACCGCCCGCCGGTTTCGGCCTAGCGAACGCTGCATGCCCAACAGGCAGTCTCGGACAGCCGGCTGGGCCGACACTGCCGATGCGGCCATGGAGATTTCCGGCGTACGGATCAGACCGGTCACATCCACTTCATCCACCCATAGATGCAGACCGTCTTTTTCCCGAATCAAGTCCAATTGTATATTTTGGCACAAGCGTTTCAAAGCAACGTTGTCATCGGTTGCCACCTTTTTACGAAGCACCTGCCAGGCAACCCCCCGATAAAGTGCGCCGGTATCCACATAATCAAAACCGAGGTGGTCGGCCAACATGCGGCTGACCGTGGTTTTGCCCGATCCGGCCGGCCCGTCGATGGTGATGATAAATGATATCGGGAATTGATCAGGATGCATGAACTTGGTTTTGCCATACATATGGGTGAAACATCATTTTTCACAAAACGCTACGTAACGTTTCGATAAACCGCCGGTTCTCATCCGGCAAACCGGCATTGATGCGAATAAAACGCGGGTACCCGTAGGCGCTCATGGAACGCGCGATCACCCCTTGGCGCAGCATTTTTTCAAACAGCTCATCCGCATCCTGCTTCACATCAATGAGAAAAAAATTGGCCTGGGTGGGGTAAAAAGTGAGTCCCATCCGGGTAAGTTCGGATTGAAGCCAGGCCAGTCCCTGATGAACCGCCTGGCGGGTTTTATGCAAATGGTCGGAATCCTTCAATGCCGCGACAGCGCCCATCTGGGCCGGAATGCTGACGTTAAAAGGCATTCGCACCCGATGCAAAAGATCGGCCCATGGTGCGGGCATCAAACCGTATCCTACCCTCAGGCCGGCCAGACCATACGCTTTGGAGAAGGTACGCAACGTGATTACCTGCCTGCCGGATTGCACCCAATCAATACTATTTGGAAAGTCATCCGCCCGGACAAACTCGGCATAGGCCTCATCAATCACCGTCACCACCCCGTCGGGCAGTTTATCGATCAACCTTTCCAGCGCGGTATGATTGAAATACGTACCGGTCGGGTTGTTGGGATTGCACAAAAAAATGACTCTGGTGCGATCGGTCACCGCGTTCAGCACGGCGTCTAAATCAACGGCAAGATTGTTTAACGGTACGAAAACCGGTTTGGCTGCGCACCAACGAACCGCCAGCGCATACATTAAAAACGATGGTTGCGGGATCACCGCTTCATCGTCGGGCAGCAAACAGGCCCGGGTGATCATGCCGATCAAATCGTCGGAGCCATTGCCCACCACGATTCCGTCGGGCAGTAGATCCCACTTTTCGGCCAGTGCCGCTGTTAAATTGTGGGCACCGCCGTCTGGATAGCGGTGCAGCTTTTGGGTTGATGCGGCAATGGCCGTTACGGCAAGCGGTGATGGGCCCAAAGGGTTTTCATTGGAGGCCAGTTTGATGGAACCGGAAATGCCCAGTTCCCGCTCCAAGGCTTCGATAGGCTTGCCCGGTTTATACGGTTTGACCTTGGCAAGGTGTTGAGGAATCACTGTTTTCATTGCGCCGCTTTAAGCCCCTCTTCCACCGCTTTTAAATTGATGGGGATCAGCTTCTTTTTCTTGGCGAATGCGGCTTCGACACATTTTTTGAGCGGATCGATTTCCACGATGTTGCTACGCGCCACAAACGCGGCAAGAGCCACAATATTGGCTGTCCGGGTATTGCCCAGTTTTTTGGCGATAGCCACCACAGGAACCGCCAGATCGTCCACATCGGAGCGGCCCGATGAAATATCGATGAGTGAGCTGTTAATAAAAACCACGCCGCCTTTTTTGACCATGGGTGCGAATTTTTCCAACGCGGGCCGGTTCATGGCTACGAGATGCATGGGATTGCGAATAATGGGCGACCCTATGGGCTGGTCACTGACCACCACCGTACAATAGGCGGTGCCGCCTCGCATTTCCGGACCATAGGAGGGAATCCAGGCCACTTCATGGCCCTCATCCATGGCGGTGTGGGCCAAGATCTGGCCCATCAGTAAAATTCCCTGCCCCCCAAATCCGGCAAACATCACTTCACTTTGCATCTTGTATCCTCTACTGACCCGATCCGATCCCAGCCAATTCCGGTGTTTTAAATGCGCCCAAAGGGTAATAGGGCATCATCTGGTCATCCACCCACTTGACCGCATCCACCGGTGTAACCCCCCAGTTGGTGGGACAGGTGCTGAGTAGCTCTACAAAACTAAAACAGTGCCCCTCTACCTGATAGGAAAAGGCGTTTTTCAATGCCTTTTTAGCCTTGATCACATATTTGGGTTTGTGGACCGCTTGACGTTCCACATAACTTGGGGTTTGTAAGGTGGCCAGAAGCTCCGCCATGCGGATGGGCATGCCCACCTCATCAGTGTCTCGCCCCAGAGGGGATGTGGTGGTGCGCTGTCCCGGCATGGTGGTGGGGGCCATCTGGCCGCCGGTCATTCCATAAACCGCATTGTTCACAAAGATTGTGGTAAATTTCTCACCTCGGTTCGCCGCGTGAATGATCTCCGCCAAACCGATGCTGGCCAAGTCGCCGTCGCCTTGATAGGTAAAAGCAATGAGATCGGGCCGTACCCGCTTGAGCCCGGTTGCCACGGCTGGTGCGCGGCCGTGGGCCGCCTCCTGAAAATCGCAGTCGAAATAGTTATACGAAAGGACGGCGCACCCTACCGGTGCGATCCCCACCATCCGGCCGCGGATATCCAACTCATCAATCACCTCGGCAATGAGACGGTGAATGACACCATGGGTACAACCCGGGCAGTAGTGAGTCACGACATCCGTTAATGCCTCGGGTCGTTGAAATGTCTTGCCCATTTTATTAAAGTCCCTCTGTTATATAAAGCGGTTCATCTACTGAGAATGATGCCATATTCAAATTAATGCCGTGATGGAGTGGATCACCTCTTCCGGGGTTGGCACTTCGCCGCCGCACTTTCCGTACCAAGTGACCGGCGTAACGTCGCCCACAGCCAATCGGACATCTTCGAGCATTTGCCCCATGCTCATCTCGATGCTGATCACCGCCTTGCAGTTGCTTCTCGCGGCCGCCTCTTTGACGGCGTCATAGGCAAAGGGAAAAAGCGTCTGTGGCCGGATCAGCGCCGCTTCCACCCCCTCTTCTTTGAGTTGATCCACAGCAGTACGACAAACCCGGCTCATGGTGCCGTAGCTGACCACCAATACCTGATAATCGCCATCGGTATTGTACGCTTCAAAACAGATATCTTCAGCCTGCATCCGTTGATATTTTTCACGTAGTTTGAGGTTATGCGCGTTGAGCGCTTCCGGGTCCAAGAAAAGCGATTTCACCAAATTGCGTTGATGACTGTTGCGGGTCGCCATACCATTGGTGGCCCATTCATCCTTATTTGTAGGCTCACTTTTCAAATCGTCGGGAAAAGAGACCGGCTCCATCATCTGACCGATAAGCCCGTCACCCAAAATCATCACCGGACCCCGGTATTTTTCAGCCAACGGAAAGGCCCGCATGGTCATCTCAACGGCTTCCTGAACACTGTCCGGCGCCATTACCAGCATACGGTAGTCGCCGTGACCGCCCCCTTTGACCGATTGGAAGTAGTCGGCCTGGGATGGCAGAATGCCCCCCAGGCCCGGTCCACCGCGCATAATATTGACATAAACCGCCGGACATTCCGCACCGGCCACATAGCTGATCCCTTCGCTCATTAAGCTGATCCCCGGACTGGACGATGTGGTAAAGACCCGTTCGCCGCAGGCCGCCGCGCCAAAGATCATGTAAGAGACGGCCACTTCGCTCTCGCCTTGCAAAAAGACACCGCCCACTTCAGGCAATCGTCGGGAGAGATACTCCGCCACCTCCGACTGCGGGGTGATGGGATAGGCGAAATAGTTGAGGCATCCGGCGCGAATGGACGCCTCGGCAATAGCTTCGTTGCCTTTCATCAGTACCTTACTCATCGGGCATCTCCGCCTTTTCAGCCTTGGCGATGGAGATGGCCACATCCGGACAGATACGGCAGCAGGTGATGCAGTAGATGCAATCTTCCGGGCGCGCCTGAAAAGCGGGAAAGTAGCCTTTGGGGCTCACTTTGGCCGATATTTCCAGCACGTTTTTGGGGCAGACCGCCACGCAAAGCCCACAGCCCTTGCAGTGGTCGATACTGATTTGGTAGTTATACTTCATTAAGCGGTTTCTTTTAATTGACTTGAAATGATCATTTTCTATTTGTTTGCAACGGCTTGCCAAGGCGGCGCCAATTGCCGACGAATGGTAAGCACCGGGCAGTTGATGGAAGCCTCGTCCAAACGATCTCTCAAATGGGCCGGGGTCGTAATGAAACAGAGCGGCAATTGGCTTTGTTCGGCGAGCTCGGTCATAAAACGATAGCCCGCATAGATCGTTTCCGGGCTGGTTTGATCCATTAAATGGCTGTTTCCGATCCAGCCGGTCACCTTTAATCCGGCGCCGTTTTCAATCTCTCCTTTCATCAGTAATGCACCATTGATGGTGTTGGTTTTGGGGCGATAAGGATTGACCACCTGCAGCAATGTAACCGTTTGCTCTTTATAAGCATCGGCCAAGGCCGCCAATACCCGGGCGCCCACCTGATCACCGCCTAGATCCAGAATCGTTAACGGTTCCGGCGCGCCAATCAACCCGGCAACCTCACGGGTCAAAATGGGGAGGTCCGCATGCATGTAGCTTTCCGGCGGCAAAACCAACTCAATCCCTTTCCGAGCCAGTATCGCGTTGGTCTCACGGGCCCGGAAATAGGGGTTGACGAGGTCCAGGTCGGCCATGCGGACCCGCATCCCCGCTTTGCCCCGGGTCAGAGCCAAATTGACGGCCACTTCGGTTTTACCGCTGCCGTAGTTGCCTACCACGGCAACCAATCCCGCTATCTTAAGCTTCATGCATTCCATTGCCAACCCAATAAATATGGCCTGTTATTCTTATTTTTTATCCGTCCTTTTGTCAATTCCAAATATCTGCAACTGTGCTCTTAACCAAGTATTGGGTAGGGTGTATTGGGTAGGGTGTTGTTCACAATCGATTTTTTCGGTATTATATAATTCTTGGAGCGCGGATTAGCACCTGAATCATCCCAAGCAAAAACAGCAGCGGTAATTGAGAAAGGGGGGTGTTCAATATGAATTTCATGGATATCATCAAACAGCGCCGCAGTATTCGGCGGCTTCTGGATCAAAAGATACCCGAAGCTGCCATCAATCAGGTACTTACGGCGATAAAATGGTCTCCTTCATGGTCTAACACCCAATGTTGGGAGGTCGTGGTGGTGGCCGATGCAGCGGTCAAGACTGCTTTGGCTAAAACGGTTTCACCCCGAAACCCCGCCACACGGGCAGTGGAAACTGCGCCCGTGGTATTGGCATTGTGCGGGAAGCTAAAGAGATCAGGGTACTACAAAGGGGCAGCGTCCACCAAGTTTGGCGACTGGTTCATGTTTGATTTGGGCATCGCCTGCCAGTCGTTGTGTTTGGCCGCCCAGGCCCAAGGATTGGGAACGGTCATCGTGGGCGCTTTTAACCATGATAAAGCCGGGAAAATTCTCAACACGCCGCGGGGTGTTGAGGTGGTGACCTTGGTTCCCTTGGGTTATTTCAATCAGTCGCCCAAAGCGCCCAAACGTAAGGATCTGGATGAGTTCGTACATCTTGATCGTTTTTAAAATTGCCAAAGAACGGAGTCGATCATGATTGCTTACTATGTATACGACGAAACCAAAGCCAAAGATCGGGTAATTATCCCTGACATGGGCTGTGCGGTTCCCGTAGATGAAAACGTGATGGCCGATTTTATCGGCGCCGCGCCGATTTTTGCCGCTTGGTCCGGGGATTCGTGCCAAATTGTGGCGCCGGAAGATTTTGGTTTGGTGATTGCCACCCGGGAAGAGCGGGGTGATGTGTGTGTGCTTAAAATGGATTTATGGCAAGAACGCATGGCACACTATCTGGGTGAAGTAAAGTCTGGGTATGGAATGGATCAGAAGTGATGGCGCCGCAGATGGCTCTTTTTACGTAGCCATCTTGTGAATTTTTATCATCTGAATGGATTTGGTCGCTAATGTTCAATCAATTGCCGCTACCGGATCATGTTGATCCTGAAAAAACAGGATCGGTGTGGCGGGTGGATTACCAGCAGCGGGCGGTTGATGCGAAAGAATGGGCACGGCAGCATGAGATTTTGCCTGCTCGCAAGGATGCCCAAAAAGTGGCGATGCTGCTCATTGATGTACAAAACACCTTTTGCCTGCCTGAGTTTGAGCTTTTTGTGAGGGGCCAAAGCGGAGATGGCGCCGTAGCTGATAACCGTCGACTGGTTCGGTTTATCTATCAAAATCTTGGCCGGATCACCCAACTCCACCTGACCATGGATTCCCATCGCATGGCCCAGATTTTTCATCCCGTTTTCTGGGTAAACAATCAAGGCAAGCATCCCGAGCCATACACCCAAATCAGCGCCGCCGATATCGAAGCCAATCAATGGCGGATCAACCCGGGATTATTGGAACGGTGGGGTTTTACGCGTGACAATGCTGCCGCCTTTGCCAGGCACTACACCTCGCAGCTGAAACAGGGCGGCAAGTTTCAACACACGATCTGGCCCTACCACGCCATGGTGGGCGGGGTGGGACATGCATTGGTTTCGGCCATTGAAGAGGCTGTTTTCTTTCACGGCATAGCCCGAATCCAGCCTCCTGAGATGATCCTCAAAGGCGAAGTGTCGCTAACGGAGAACTATTCCGCCCTTGCACCGGAGGTGAAAAACGGACCCGACGGCCGTGGATTGGCGCCGAGGAATGAAGCGCTGAT